>Ga0334898_1000059_pt1 | contig 212312 bp, 185 predicted proteins | sample GraSluR3_MG_10_FD_207228 | JGI IMG/M metagenome (GOLD analysis project Ga0334898, IMG submission 207228) | Sludge microbial communities from methane-producing bioreactor in Wageningen University, Netherlands - Granular Sludge_3_08-R3 | ecosystem: Engineered > Bioreactor > Anaerobic >...
TTGAAGAAGACTATGACGAGGTAGTGTCAGAAGAAATAGAGAAACCGTCAGATGTTCATACTACGGTTGAACCTGAAATACCTGATACAGAAGAAGAAGACATCTTTGAAGAAGACTATGACGAGGTGGTGTCAGAAGAAATAGAGAAACCGTCAGATGTTCATACTACGGTTGAACCTGAAATACCTGATACAGAAGAAGAAGACATCTTTGAAGAAGACTATGACGAGGTGGTGTCAGAAGAAATAGAGAAACCGTCAGATGTTCATACAACCATAGAGCCTGAAATACCTGATACAGAAGAAGAAGACATCTTTGAAGAAGATTATGACGAGGTGGTGTCAGAAGAAATAGAGAAACCGTCAGATGTTCATACAATCATAGAGCCTGAAATACCTGATACAGAAGAAGAAGACATATTTGAAGAAGATTATGACGAGGTGGTGTCAGAAGAAATAGAGAAACCGTCAGATGTTCATACAACCATAGAGCCTGAAATACCTGATACAGAAGAAGAAGACATATTTGAAGAAGATTATGACGAGGTGGTGTCAGAAGAAATAGAGAAACCGTCAGATGTTCATACAACCATAGAGCCTGAAATACCTGATACAGAAGAAGAAGACATCTTTGAAGAAGATTATGACGAGGTGGTGTCAGAAGAAATAGAGAAACCGTCAGATGTTCATACAATCATAGAGCCTGAAATACCTGATACAGAAGAAGAAGACATCTTTGAAGAAGATTATGACGAGGTGGTGTCAGAAGAAATAGAGAAACCGTCAGATGTTCATACAACCATAGAGCCTGAAACACTGGATAAAAAATCAGTAAAAGAGTTTGAAGATCTTGATCAGGCCTATAAAGAAATGAAATCACACAGAAAAGAAAGTTCTTTGCAGCCTGTGGCCTATGGACCGGATGTGCCGGAAGATAAGCAAAAAACTGCTGAGAAAGAGCCTGAAAAGCAGACAGATACTGCACCAGATGAAAAAGAGCTAAAATTCATTGAAATGCTTTCAAGCAAAAACCTTAAAGACAGGAAAAACGGGGTTAAAGGGCTTCATAATTCTAAGTCTCTTGATGCATTGAAAGCACTTGTCAAAGCTGCCAGTACAGATATAAGCTGGGTAAGAAAAGAGGCTATTAAATCTATTTCTAATAGCCCTCTGGAAGATAAAGTAGGATATTTAATAACGTTTTTAAGTGATAGTAAATGGTATATCAGAGAAGAATCAGCTAAGGCCCTTGGTAACATGAAGTCACAGCGTGCATATGAGCCTCTGACATACTTACTGGAAGATGAAAACAAATGGGTACAGGAATCATCACTCAGGTCACTTAATATGATTGACCATAAGAAAACTGTAAAATTTGCAGAACAACTGCTTAATTCAGATCATATTAATGTAAAAAGTGCAGCACAGGGTATTTTAAACCAGAAATAAAACAGGGAATGAAAATCACTCCCTGTTATTCATTAAGAAATGTACCTGATACGATTTGTTATTCTGGTTTTTCCAGTTCTTTAAGCTTATTGTTTATTGCTTCTTTTTCTTTTTCCATTAAGTCGAGTTCCTGCTTTAAATAGGCAATTTCATCTTCTTTAGAGTATTTTTGTAATTGTGGTTGGGGAACTGGCACATATCCATAAGCTGGAGCAAAGCCTCTACCAAAGCCTCTACCGAAACCTCTGCCGAAACCTCTGCCGAAACCACGTCCATAGCCTCTGCCGAAACCTCTTCCATATCCAGCCTGAGGGTACACTTCTTGTGCTTCTGGTGGGCAATAACCCATACCTCTACCGGTACGTGGGCCAACCCCCCGGGGTCCTGTTCTGTCAAATCCTGGCATTCTTATGCCTCCTTTCGTTTAATTCAATATTTTTACTGATTTCTAGATAATTATCTGTAATATGGTACATAAGCTGTACCGAAAGCTCTGGTTGCTCCTCTTCCAAAGCCTCGTCCAAAGCCTTTACCGAAACCTCTTCCAAAATCACGTCTGAAGACTCGTCCAAAGCCACTACGTTCGAAATTACCGTATACTGTTGGGTAGTGTGCAATACCTGTACCTGGTGGGCAATAACCCATACTTCTACCGGTACGTGGGCCAAACCTCCTGGGTCCTGTTCTGTCAAAGCCCGGCATTCTGAATTACCTCCTTTCTATAAATTGGCTATTAGTAATGCACAACAAACCTGCTGGCTCTATAATCCAGTTGATTCAAGATTATTAAGTTTTGATAAAAGTAATTACTTAAACAGTGGAAAGATTCAGGTATTTCTGGTAATATTTAATTGTGCATATGCACATAATAACATTTTTATTTTAATACTGCAAGATGTAATTTATAAAAAACTTAAAATTTGTAATTTTCACTATAATTTTTTGGAGTAATAATTATGAAAAGAATAGCAATTAGCGTAACAGCAAGCGAAAAAGAAATCTCACCGGCCCCTGAATTCTGTGATTATTTTATGCTGGTCGATTTTAAAAATAAAGAAATCAAAAACGTTTGCAAGGTAAGAAATCCATATAAAAATACCCCTGAATCACCACAATTGATTGACTTTATAAAAGAACAAAAGGCCCGCATCCTTATTACTGGCAAATTGAATACCGATACGATCAAAGCTTTTGAAGAGAATCAAATCTCTGTTTCTGCAAACAATGCTGGTGAAGCGATGCAAATCATAAAAGAATACATTGCAAAAGAAGGAGTTAAAAATGAAATTAGCAATTAGTGCTCAGGGAAATACATTAGAAAGTGAACTTGACCCGAGATTTGGCAGATGCAAATATTTTATTTTTGTTGACAGTGAAACTATGGAATATGAATGCCTGGAAAACCCTAACATTAATGCTTCAGGTGGTGCAGGAGGTCAATCTGCCCAGCTGGTTGTATCTAAATCGCCTGATCTAATTATTACAGGGAATCTTGGGCCTAAAGCTGAATCTGCACTTGCCCAATCAGGTATTAAGTATCTCACAGGCGCCTCTGGCAGCATCAAAGACATTGTTGAGGAATACTCAAAAAAGTAATCAGCATTCAACCTGAATTTCAGGTTGAAGAAGCTGCACAAAAACCCGAACTGGAAACTGTTGAAAGACTGCCGGTTACCAGAATAACCGGAGACACTAAAATAACTGAAGAAAAATCAACTCAGGTTAATGATAAAGTTGCAAATACAGCTAAATCTATTGTTAAAGGAGTGCTTCAGGGTAGTATTGAAGCCATTATTGAAAGTTTTACCCTTCGAGGTTCCAGCAGAAAAGGAACTAAACAGAGTGGTCAGGGCTCTGGTCGTGGAAAAGGTCAGGGCAGAAACCAGTGGAAAAGCCGGTTTGGGAAAGGCAGAGGCCGCAATTCATAAAATACAGGAGCTTCTATGAAAATTTCAGTCGCCAGTGGCAAAGGTGGCACAGGCAAAACAACTGTATCGGTTAATCTTGCAGCATGCTTAAAAGAAGAAAGCATTTTAATGGATGTTGATGTTGAAGAACCTAATTGTCACCTCTTTTTACCAGAATTAGAGTATACAGAAGAAACCAGGTACGTGCCTGTTCCATTAATTGATGAAAATAAATGCACTCATTGCGGAAAATGTGCTGAAATATGCCAGTTTAATGCGCTGGCCTGCCTGCCTGATAAAGTACTAATATTTACTGAACTCTGTCATTCATGCGGTGGATGCAAGCTATTCTGCCCCTATGATGCAATCAAAGAAGTAGATACAGATATAGGCGTTCTTAAAAAAGCATGCTATAACAACTTAAAATTCATTTATGGAGTTTTGAAAATAGGCTACCCTATGGCACCACCACTTATTAAGATGGTCAAAAAATATATTGAACCAGATAAAATAAACATTCTGGATTGCCCGCCCGGCACAAGCTGCCCGATGGTAGAAGCTGTCAAAGATACAGATTACTGTATACTGGTCTCTGACCCTACTCCATTCGGTATGCATGATGTTAAACTAGCAATGAAAACTGTTAAACAACTGGGTATACCCTATGGCATTGTTATTAACCGGGCAGACCTCGGAACAGACAGTCTGGAAAATTATTGCAGAAAAGAAAACATTGATATTCTTGCCAGAATACCCAATGATAGAAAAATTGCTGAAACCTATTCACGAGGAAAACTCATTGTAGAAGAGCTTCCAGAATATAAAGATATATTTATAAATTTGTTTAAAAACATTCAGAATAAAGTCAGTGCAAATTAAAAAGGATCAAAAATGAAAGAACTCGTTGTTATAAGCGGTAAAGGCGGCACAGGTAAGACAAGTATTGTTGGTTCTTTTACTTATCTCTCTAACAGCAAGGTAATTATTGACTGTGACGTTGATGCTGCAGATCTGCACCTTTTATTAAAACCTTCTATCAAAAACCAGGAGCCTTTTTCAGGTGGTAAAACTGCTTCAATCATAAAGGATAAATGTATACAATGTGGAAATTGTATTAATAATTGCCGATTTGGTGCTATCAGTAATGATTTTATCATTGATCAACTTGGTTGTGAAGGTTGTGGTGTCTGTTATTACAGTTGTCCTGCAGGAGCTATAAGTTTTAAAGAGTCTATTGATGCTGAATGGTACATATCAGAAACAATAAATGGCCCTATGATACACGCTGCTATGGAAATAGGAGCAGAAAATTCAGGCAAACTGGTAACACACCTGAGAACTGAAGCTAAAAAACAGGCCAGAGATCTGAATAAAGAAAGATTGCTTATCGATGGTTCACCCGGCACCGGATGCCCAGTAATTGCTTCTATTACTGGTGCTAACTTCTGCCTAATTGTTGCAGAACCTACCGTTTCAGGTATACACGATCTTAAAAGAGTATTAGAGCTTACAGAAAAGCTTAAAGTAAAGGCTTCAGTTGTTATTAACAAATGGGATATAAATAAAGAAATGGCAGTAGAAATCGAAAAGCTCTGTCATTCAAAAAACATCGAACTTACAGGCAAAATATCTTATGACGAAACAGTAACAAAAGCCCAGATAGAAGGTAAATGCATCATTGAATACAACGATTCAAAGGTAGCAGAAGAAATTAAACAAATCTGGAATAAATTAGAACAGCATTTACAGGAGAATTAAAAGATGAGTAAGCTTGATAACACGAACCCTGGCAGCAAAGAGTTTATTGAACAGCTGGAAATTACTGAAAAATTAAAGAAAATTAAAAATAAATATGTTGTATTGTCCGGCAAAGGAGGAGTTGGAAAGAGTTCAGTTTCTGTTAACCTGGCTGCTGGTTTGGCTCTTGAGGGCATGAGTGTTGGTTTGCTTGATATTGACCTCCATGGCCCGAGTGTACCGGGAATGCTAAACCTTAAACAGGCTACCCCCGAAGTAACAAATAATGTTATTTCACCTGTAAAATGCTTTAACAACCTTAAAGTAATGTCAATTGCTTTTCTTTTAAAAGATGAAACCGATGCAGTCGTCTGGCGTGGTCCACTCAAGATGAATATGATTAAACAATTTCTACATGATGTTGACTGGGGCGAACTGGACTTTCTTATTATCGATAGTCCTCCTGGTACAGGTGATGAACCGCTTTCAATCTGTCAGCTAATAGAGAATCTGACAGGCGTAATTGTAGTTACTACCCCTCAAGAAGTAGCTTTAAGAGATGTTAGAAAGTCTATTAAATTCTGTAATCTCCTTGAATGCCCGGTTACAGGTGTCATTGAAAATATGAGCGGTTTTATTTGCCCGCATTGCAATGAAAAAGTTGACATATTCAAAGCTGGCGGTGGTTTTAAAATGGCAGAAGAAATGAAAGTGCCTTTTCTGGGGTCTCTACCGATAGATGCCAGCATTGTACAAAGTGCTGATAACGGCAGACCGTTTATTTGCGATAACCCGGATAGTGAAGCCAGCAAGAAATTAAAGCTTATTATTCAGCAATTACTTGATATATCAAACATTTAAGGCTTTATTAAACAGTCCAGTGCATAACTTAAAAAATTTTTTGCAGCAACTAAAGAGCCTTAACAAATAATCCCATTTAATTCATAAACTATTAATAAATTGACCTGAAACAGTTATAGAAACTGACGTCTAGTGAATACATCTTTTTAACACAGTGTTAAAATATCGCAGGAAACAGAAGTTAGTAGGTCGGTTAAAAGTGCTGCGCCGCCGCACTTTTAAACCCTCTAGAATAACTAGAATGTAAAGTGATGAATAATTCGGGTAATACATGCGGTGAAATCACTAAAAAAACCAAAAACTGTCAGTGCCCTCAGAGCAATGATTTCTGACTTTCAAAGACGTATTTGTCATTAACATTTTATGATATTATAGATCACTGGCTACATCTGGCGGCTTTTTTGTTGTAAATTTTTCATGTATTCATGAAATAGCACAGAAAAAGAGAGTGGAACGATGAGTGATTACAGCCAGATAAGTTTATTTAAGACGCAAAATCCTGAAGTAAAAAAGGAAACCATTATAAATTTACCTGAAACAACTTTCGAAAGCCTTGAAGAGGCTAAGGATGCTGCTATGAAATGCTCTAGATGTAAGCTTTCACAAACAAGAACCAACGTTGTATTTGCACAGGGTAACCCTAAAGCCAGTGTTATGCTTATAGGTGAAGGCCCTGGGCAGCATGAGGATGAATCAGGTATACCTTTTGTTGGCAGAGCCGGTAAATTGTTGGATCAAATTCTAGAATCTGTTGATATTAAAAGAGAAGAAGATTTATATATCTGCAATATTGTCAAATGCAGGCCACCTAAAAATAGAAAACCCGAAACAGATGAAATGGAAGCCTGCCAGGATTATTTAGCAGCACAGATTCGCTATGTAAAGCCTAAAATAATACTGCTTGCCGGTGCAACCGCAGTGCAGGGAATCTTAAAAACTAAACAGGGTATAACGAAAATTAGAGGTAGCTGGTATGAAAATATCTACGGAGCAAAGGCAATGCCTATTTTTCACCCTTCATACCTTTTAAGAAACCAGTCTAAAGCAGTAGGAAGCCCAAAATGGAATATGTGGCAGGATATTAAAGAAATTAAAAAAGAAATGGATCGTTTAAAGCAATAACCAATGGTAAAATTTTTTAAAATACCAGAGATAACGGAAGAAGCCAGCCGAATAATAAAAGAAAACTTTTCCCTGAGGCAACAATCAATATTACTTGCATTTATTGTAGGCCTGATGACAGGGCTTTTAGCTGTTGCTTTTAAAGAATCTATACACTATTTGGGTTCATTCACACTTGAAGTCGCCACCAATCACGACAGGTGGTATGAATGGCTTTATTTGCCTTTAATTGCTGCAACAGGTGGTGCTATTGCCGGGCTAATTGTTACATATGTTCCAGAGGCATCAGGTAGCGGGATACCTGAAATAAGACTGCATCTGGCACGTGTTGGTAAGAGAATTAGAAGAAGAAATATCATTGCCAAGTTTTTTGGAGGTATTGTAGCTATTGGTTCTGGCTTTTCACTGGGAAGAGAGGGGCCTACTGTTTCTATAGGTGCTGCCAGTGGTACTTTTGTAAGCTCGATATTCAAGCTAACAGGGGTAAAAGAAAAGCAACTATTTGCTGCTGGTGCTGGAGCTGGTCTTGCAGCTGCATTTAATACTCCTATTGCCGGTGTTATATTTGTTGTTGAGGAATTATCCCATAATTTTTCTTCCAAGTTCCTTGCACCCTGTATCGTTGCTTCTATTACAGCATCAGCAATAACAAGATATTTGTCCGGAAACAAGCCTTCTTTTGAGGTTCTTCAGATACCTGAAGTCTTTTCATGGGCTCAGATACCCGTTTATATATTACTTGGTCTGATTGCTGGCGTACTTGGAACAGTATTTACCAGGTCTATCATCAAAAGTCTTGATGTATTTGATGGGATAAAAGGCATTCCATTATGGGTTAAAGTAGCTCTAGCAGGTCTTATTACTGGCATTGTGGGTGTATTTATACCTGAAGCCATAGGTGATGGCCATGCTGCAACAGAGAAGATGCTTACTGGCGCAGCTGGTGTTTTATGGTTGTTACCGTTATGGTTTTTAGCAAAGATATTTTTAACAGCTGTAGGTTATGGACCAGGTACTCCGGGTGGTATTTTTGCTCCTTCATTGTTTTGTGGGGCGGCCCTGGGTTTGTTTATGGGAAAATTTTTCAATATTATTATGCCTGATCTGGAGATTGTTTCCACTAACCTGGCGCTGGTTGGTATGGGTGCTTTTTTTACAGCTGTTGTAAGAACACCTATTACTGCAATGGTTATTATTTTCGAGATGACAAATAACTATCAGTTAATTTTGCCGCTTATGTTAAGCTGTATTCTTGCTGATCTGGTTTCTCAGAAGTTGTATCCCAGGGCTATTTATCCGGCTCTTCTCTTCCGTTCGACAGGTCTTGATCTAGAGCAAGAGCATTTTACTTCACCTCTTCAGCAGGTTAAGGTTGGTGATGTTATGACTTCTAATGTACAGAAGCTTTCTAAACGAATAAATATAGCTGAGGCCTTTGAGGCTATGGAACGAAGTCATCATAATGGTCTTCCTATTGTTTCAAGAAAGGGCAGGTTACTGGGCATCATAACTCTTTCTGATCTTGAGGATGCTTTTTTAAAGAATATTCCTGTGACAACACCTGTAGAAGAAATAATGTCAAAGCATCTAATTACTATAACTCCTGATAAGATGCTGGATCAGGCTCTTGATAAAATGCATTTAAATAAGATTGGGCGCATACTGGTAGTTGATCCACAACGTAGAGATTATCTTGTAGGTATTGTAACCAGGTCTGATATCTTAAAAGCAGAAGTACAGGGCATTTAATATGCAGATACCTGTTAATAAGGTTATTTGTGATCCTGATCAGTGTTTTTACTGTGAAAACTGTGATGATGCCTGCTGTAATAGCTTTTCAATAATCATTAATGAAACTACAAAAAATAACCTCTCCAGGCTTGAAACAGTTAAAAATACAATAAAAGAAACAGGTTATACTTTTGAAGAACTCGCCAGCAATGCTTTTTATTTGCCAGTATACCCGAATAATCGGAATTTACAGTGTATTTTTTATAATAAGCAAGAAAAATGCCTTATACACAGTAGAGAAGGTTACAGTCATAAGCCTCCTGAGTGTCAAATGTTCCCTTTTGGGCTTTATTTTGACAGACATAATAATATACACATTGAGTGTAGTTTCTTTTGTACCGGCATTCTTTCTAATAATGGCAGGCTTTTAGAAGAGATTAAACATCTTATTCCTTCTTATTACATTAATTATGAGTTTTATCCTGAGAGCTTTGAACTTAAAAATGGGTCTTTAAGTCAGGATGATTTCTTTAAACTGGCTGGTTATCTTAGTAAAGTTATTAGTGATACGACAATAAGTCTTGATGATGCTGTTATGAAGTATTTCTTAACCTTAAAAAACTTTTTAAGCAGTTATAATGATTCATCTGATATTGATAAAATACTTGAAAAAATTTATATTTTACCTGAAATGAATACTCAAAAGGCTCATTATCAGATGATAGTAGATTTAATAAAAAGTTTGTATATCTCAAAACTACTTTTGTTTTCAAGGTTTAACAGGCAAAATAGCTTATTTAAGAAGCCATTAAAGATAATAACCCTTTATTTCAAAATCTTTTCAGGCTTTTTACTTAAAAAAAATAGCCTTCCAGAAAACTTAACAGGATATCATATAGACTTTAATAAAGCTAATCAGGTTTTATTCGACCTTGATGCTGAGTCAGATATTTTAATACGGAGGTTTCTCAGGTCAAATATAATTAGGTATAAATACATCAAGCCTGATAGCTATAATCTTTGTTTCTTAAATAGTGTTATTATATATTATTCATTGATTAAAGATTCTTCAAAACTCATAGCTGCTTCAGGAAATAGATTTTCAACCAGCTATAATGATGTTAAAAAAGCAGTAAGTCAGATTGAGTTTGTTTATTATCATTCCAGAACACCTTTTTTTCCTGTTAAAACACTGGAGCCTGTTTTAAAAACTTTTATTTCAAAAATGCTTCAGAACGAAACAATTGTTTTTAAACTCATACGGTAAGTTTTTTTTTGCATCTTGAAATTATATCTTGAATGATTATGATTAAACCATATCAACAAATTATTTTGAGGGTTTTGGCCACGCCCTGCGAACCCAATATCTTTGGAATAACTTGTTTTTTGATGGCAACCTGGTATAAGAACTCTTTTCAGGTTTAACTAATGAAAAAATCTATCGGTATAAATAAAATATTATTTCTATTATGTGCTTTATTAATGCTTTTTGGCACCCCTACGCTGGCTCAGGGGTCAAGAGAAATAGCTATTGACAATACTGATATCAGGTTACAAGCATATGAAAGTATCTATAACGGCAGTTTAAGCCTGGTAATTCAGCTCACCGAGGGCAAAGTTCCTATTAATGCACCTGCTAAACGGCTCACACTTTTATCTGATGCTAATAATAACTTTAAAAACTACAGGCTAAAACAAATTTCTCCGGGCAAGTTTGTTACAATAGACAATATAACAATTTCTGATAGCGTTTTTAAGCTTAAATTTGCCGGTTATAAAAAGCTTGATAATATTGAAATAAACTTCAAAGACCCAAAGTCACCCTCTTCGACAAAGCAATAATGATATCAACAAATTAAATACTAATGTATTTGTAGGTTATTTTCTGCATAAATAAACTATTCTCATCCGTTAATTACATATTTTTATTAATATTTTTCATTAAGCAGGTTACAAATTTCTGTATTTTAGATATTATGACCAGGATCCCCCTGAAGTCAGGAAAAAAACCTTTTATTATCTGGCAACTAACTATTAAATTTTGTAAATTCTGAAAATTAAACCTGACACGTTAAAAATTCAGGAGGTTTTATTCAGTAGGTCTTCATATGTTTGTTTTAAATTTTAATCTGTAAAATCTGAAAACGTGGATCAATAGCTTATTTTAAGTAAATTATTATCTGAAATTTAAAACACAGGCAACATATTTTCCTTTTTTTCCGTAAATAGAGAGTCAAAAGTTGAAAAGAGAGGATTGGTAAATCATTATGGTTAACCATGTTCAGAATTTTGTGAGCGTAAATAAACTCCAGCCCAAAAGTAATGAAAAAATTCAAAATGCAATAAGTTTCAAAGCAAATCAAAGCCCTCTTACAAGTGTTCGATTTACCGGCAGTAATCCTATATCTTTACCTACAAGCGATAGAATGGGTGAAATACGTTTTTCTGAAAGCCCTAAAGAAGTTGTCAGAGATAAAGATTCTATAGGCAAAGACGAAAAGATTGCTAAAATTAAAACATCTGCTAATAAAATAGAACTGTTTAAAGACACAAGCCCTTTAGCAAAACCACACGCAACTGTTAGCCTGAAACAGGGTACACCGAAAGGTGATATTCAGGTGGCTTATCAGGATAATAAAGGTGGCTTTGCACTGAAATTATGGGACAAACAAACTAAAACAGCCTATGTTTTATTTGATAATACCGATGATAACGCCATTGTTGATACAGCTAAATTCAAAGCTACTGTAGGTGCAAAACCTATCAATGCCCTAGCTTTCCTCGGCAGCAAAGCTGTTGAGTCTAAACCTGATGCTGATCTTGATAGAGCAATTGAAAATGCTCTTGTTGTAGGTATGTTTGGTGGTTTTGGCACACGCTTAATGGCTGTTTCTGATCCAAATACCAAGCCTACAACTGGTCTTGGAGATAATTCATTTGAAGTCAATATGCTTAAAACTGTCGCCAATTCAGGTTTTAAAAACATAGGAGCATCTTTATATTTTAAACCTGATCAGGCTATGGCAGATATAGAAGGAGCAAAATCAGCTGGCAAGCTTCCAGAAGACCTTAAAATCGCTTATGCAGCACAGAATGACCAGACCGGAAACCTGGGCACTGCTGGAGCTGTCAGGCATACAGCTGAACATATCCTGACTGCTAAAGTAGCAGATCAACTGGCCGGAAAAAACTCTGATGAAGCCAACCAGATATTAAATAAAGAACTGGGTGAAACCCTGGCTGCTAAAGTTATGAATGAATTTAAAAAAGAAGGCAGCTATAATCAGCAATTAAAACAGATTGCCATTGATAATCCGGCGCTAAGAGCTGAAATCTTTGAAAAGAAAATTGATGATGTACCATTTATTGCTATTGTTAGCGGAGATCACGTTACTGATATAGACATGAAAGAGTTTGCTAAAACTCACCTTGACAGCAATGCAACATTTACCCTTGCTTTAAGACAGATGGATGATGCCGAAATGGCTGATTTTAAAGATAACAACAAGTCTCCTTACGGACATGCTGCTATCAATGAAGATAATGGAACTATTAAAACATTCCTCGAGAAGCCTTCTACAGAACAGTACGAAGCTGAAATAAATAAAGGCAACGATTTTAGCTGGTTAAATACCGGTGTGTATATCGTTTCGCCTAAAGTTTTAAAAGAATATATACCCAGTGAAGCTGAAATAAAAGCTTATAAAGAATCTAAAGGAGAAGGCGCAAAAGCTGAAGGCTGTGACTTCGGTAAAGACGTTATTCCAGGACTCGTTAACAGCGGCATCAAACTTAATGCTCACAAAGTTAAACAACACTGGGCTGATGTAGGAAACAACGTTGCTTTACAGGATGAACTGGTTAAAATTATTGCTGATATTAACAACAAAAACGGCAAAACTACCCTGTTACCAGGCATGGAATTCGATTCAACTGATAATTCTGCTATATCAACCAGCGCTAATGTTAATAATATTAATAAAGGTAAAGATCTTAAGCTGTTTGTTGCTTCCAATGCAAGCGTTAATGGTGCTAAAGTAGATGGTACTGTTTATGTAGGACCTGATGCAGCTGTTGAACCAGGCAGCTACAAAAATGTATGGATCACAAAACAAGAACAACCACTTTATAAATCTCTAAACGCAACAGCTTAGCATAAATGTTTAACCATAAATCCAGTTGACATAGTAGGAGAGAGAGCCAGGAGGAATAAGAATCCTCCTTCTTTTTATCTGAATCAATAATACTTCAACTCTAATTCTTGCTGTGGGCGGGTGGGTGGGAACCTGTTGCCTGAAAAAACCAGCCATGCTTAATCATTTGAGTATTAAGACTGTTTTTATGGATTTATTACTTATTCTTGATATAAAATATTATAATATCATTTAAAGCATAAATCATACAAAAAGAACTATTAATAAACTATTTCAGATAACAAAAAGGAGAATTTCTGTGCACAAAAATGTTTTATCCATCAATAACAGCCTTTTGCTTGTCGTAGACGTCCAGGAAAAATTTAAAAAGGCCATGAATAATTCTGATAAAGTAATAGAAAACATCTCTAAATTAATCAAAATTGCTAATACCCTTGAAATACCTGTTGTTTATACGGAACAATACCCTGAAGGACTTGGTAAAACAGTAGAACGTCTTCTAAAAGATTTACATCAAGCTGCATACTTTGAAAAAATAGCCTTCAGTTGCTGTGAAGATACTGCTTTTAAACTTTATGTAAAAGAATCTCAGCGCAAGCAGATAATTGTGACAGGCATAGAATCCCATGTTTGTGTCAGCCAGACAGTACATGACTTTCTGGCAGAAAACTATCAGGTCCATGTGATAGCCGATGCAGTCTCTTCAAGAACACCCTTTAGCATAGAAACGGGACTGAACAAGATGAAGCAGGGGGGTGCTATTCTATCCAGTGTTGAGATAGCACTCTTTGAGCTTCTTAAAACATCAAAACACCCTCAGTTTAGAGAGCTTCAGAAATTGATAATATAATACAATACATATGTGTTATATTTACTGGCAATCCTCACAAACACCAAAAAGCTTAAATTGCACATCAGACAATTTAAAATGGTGTTCTTTTGAGAGCTTTTCACCCAGTTCATAGAGTGTTTTATCGTGTACTTCAATTATTTTATTGCATTTAATGCATATTATATGGTGATGATAAGAAGATTTGCCTCTAAAAATCTCATAGTGCTTGTGGTCTTCTGCAAAATCTAGCTCTCTAAGAAGTCCCATAGAGGTTAAAAGCTTGAGTGTACGATAAAGTGTTGCCAGAGAAATCTTCACATCTGATTTAACAAGTTTTTCTTGAAGTTCTTCCGGGCTGAGGTGGGTTCCTTCAGGCAGGTCATAGAACAATTCAAGTATTTTTTCACGCTGCGGTGTAATTCGATAACCTTTTTTTCGTAGATCTTTAATGATTTTATCGGTGCTTGAGCTCATTGATATCCTCTGTTTAAATATTTTTTACAGTATGGGTATTATCCAATAAATGAATTTTTTTTTCCATTATAATGTTTTCAAAAAAGAGCTTTTATGGCAAAACTAACAGGATACAGGGTACAAAATAAAGCAACCAGCCCAATTTAACTATTTATAGCTAAAAAAGGAGAGACTGTCTCCAGAAAGTCTTTATTTCAGGATTTTTAAGATACCTCTTAATCTTCAAGCTCTCTTGATATCTTTCAATATCATAGATTAAATAATTGTTAAGCTGAATATCAGACTTAAAACTTGCCTCAATCTTACTATTAAAGAGCTTCTGAGAATCTAGTTCATGTAAAACCTGTATTTAATAAATATTAAGATTATAAAAGGCAAATTATATTTATGCTAACATTTAATTACACTCACTAGCATATCATTTATTGAGGAAATATACGGAACAATGTTTATAAATATTCTCCATTACGGCTTTTTACCCGGAATAGGACCTGGCGAATTAGCAGTTATATTTATTGTTGTATTGCTTATTTTTGGCCCCAAGAAGCTTCCTGAGGTGGGTAAGGCGCTGGGAGAAACTATTAAACAGTTCAAAAAAGCTTCTTCATCACTTGAAAATACCAATGAAGAAGGAGATAAGAGTAGTTAGTCTGGAGGGTAAAGCAATTAAAGTTACATTCCCGCACATGGGTACTGTTTACATTGTATTAGCGTCACTTGTAAGAAGCCTTGGTGGTGAAGTTGTTATACCGCCTTATACCAGCAAGAAAACGTTATCTCTTGGTACACAGCATAGCCCTGAAGCAGTATGTTTGCCTTACAAGTTACTTCTTGGTAACTACATTGAAGCCATTGAAAATGGTGCAGAGGCTCTATTTATGATTAGTTCACCCGGCATATGCCGTCTGGGTGAATATGGTAAAGGCATTGCTAATGCTATTGAAGACCTTGGTTATAAGGTTAAAATTGTCAATGTTGATTTCTATAAAGGCAAGTTTTTTGAATGTGCAGCAAAATTAAGAGAGGTTACCGGTAATGATAACCCTATAGACCTTATGAAAGCTCTTTATCTTGCAGTTAAGAAGGTTATTATACTGGATGATCTGGCAACATTGCTTTCGTATAACCGTGCAAGAGAAATAAACCCCGGAGAAGCCGAAAAAGTTTATAATAGAAACCTTAAAAAAGTGGATCTTGCTACTACTACAAAAGAAGTTAAGGTTGCTTTTAATGAAGCTGTTGAAGAATTCAAGAAAATAGAACTTGACGACAACAAAGATGTACTTGTGGTAGAACTTACCGGTGAAATCTTTATGGTTCTGGATCCATTTTCCAATCAGAATCTTGAAAGAGAACTGGGTAAGCTTGGTGTACAGACAAAAAGAAACCTTGCTGTTTCTGATTGGGTTAGAACTGCGATGTTCCCCAGTTGGCTCAGAAAGCAAGAAACCCATCTTGAAAGAGCTTGGAAATTTGCCAAACCTTATCTTACTAGAGACATAGGTGGTGATGCTCTTGAATCTGTCGGCGATGTAGTATATGCAGCAAAAAACAATGTTGATGGTATTATTCATATAAGTCCGTTTACATGTATGCCTGAAATTATGGCTCAAAACATTTTCCCGAGTATCAGAAGAAATGAAGATGTGCCTGTTTTATCCCTGGTGCTTGACGAGCAGACAGGTAGAGCTGGCTACGTTACACGGCTGGAAGCTTTTGTGGATTTAATCGCCCGCAAAAAACGCATTAAATCTCTGGCAGCTTCTTCGTGTTAATATATCAATCTACGAAAGAAAACGATATATGATTTATAAGTTTTTCACAAAACAACAGTGGTTTTAGTTACCACTGTTGTTTTTAGTATATTAGAAACGGCAAAACCGTGAAAAAGGCGTCTTAAGAAGCAACAGCTTCTGATTTTTCTTTTGTTTTTCCTGCTTCGAGTATCTCTTCTTTTTCTGTAGCTTCTTCTGTCTTTTTATCTTCTGGTTTTGTTTTAGGCCTCAACACCGGTATATTAGCAATAAGAGCAAGCGAATTAGCCTCACTTTGAAGCTGGAGTTCTAGTAATTCTCTATCTATTTCGACATATCTCGAGATTACTTCAATTATTTCTTCACGCATTTTTTCCATAACGCCCGGTGCAAGCTTGTTTCTATCCTGCATTAAAACCAGTTGAAGCCTGCTTTTAGCGTCATTTCTGCTATCCTGATAGTTTGGATTTATATTGATTTCTTGTGTCAGAAAATCTATTATCTTATTCCACATACGAAAACTCTCCTTTTAAGCATTAACGGCAGGTACAAAAATTCTTTTTACCTTTTCAAACCAGGATGTAGGAACCTCAAGGTTTAACAGAGGCACTTCTTCACCTGCCAGGCGTCTGGCAACATTTCTGTAAGCCTGACCAGCCAGCGAGTTTTCATAGTTAACAACAGGATCTCCTTTGTTGGTTGAAGCGATGATGTCTTTATCTTCAGGTATCACACCGAGAAGCTTGATTGAGAGAATATCAAGAACATCATCCACGCCCATCATATCATTTGCCTGTACCATACCTGGTCGCAGCCTGTTTACTAAAAGCCGATATTTAATTTCATCTTCTTTAGCTTCCAGCAGGCCTATTATTCTATCTGCATCTCTTACAGCAGACATTTCAGGCGTTGTAACGATTACTGCTTCTTCTGCTGAGTGTATAGCATTTTGAAACCCCTGTTCGATCCCTGCGGGACTGTCTATGATGACATAATCGAAGTCTTCTTTCAGCTTTTTAATTATGGTTTGCATACCCTCTATTTTAAGGGCTGATTTATCTCTTGTCTGTGCTGCCGGTAAAAGCATCAGGTTTGGTAGTTTCTTGTCTTTAACAAGGGCCTGGTTAAGTTTACATTTCTCTTCTATAACATCGATAATATTATAGACGATTCTGTTTTCCAGTCCCATCAGAATATCAAGGTTTCTCAGACCTATATCAGTATCAACCACAGCTACTTTGTGACCATTTCTAGCAAGCGCAGTACCAATATTAGCAGTAGTAGTGGTTTTACCGACTCCGCCTTTACCAGAGGTAACGACTATAACCCTTCCAGCCATATTTGTATTTATCCTCCAATTCTTACACTATTTTAAAGAAAATATTCTTATTTCACCGTTAGAAATTCTTGCCACTTCGGGTTTTAAAGGAATTTCTTTTATCATTTCCCTGTTTATATCAGGTCTTCTTGCAATATAATCAGCAATTCTAATCTGTATAGCATTTAATTTTAAGGCTCTGATGGATGATTTATAATTGCCGCCAGCGCCAGCGTGGGCAATACCACCAAGTGTACCCCAGACTATTATATCTCCGCCTGCAATGATTTCACTGCCAGGATGCGTATCACCTGCTATTACTATATTTCCCTGGTGAGTTATTACCTGTCCTGACCGCAGTGTTTGATGTATATAAAGTGTAGCAATCTCTTCATTCACTTTATCATCCATCCTGGATTTATATTGTTCTGAAAGCTCCACTTTTTTCTCAAAAGGCAGCTCTATTTTCTGTTGAAGCATTATATCTTCATCGTTTAAGATTTCTACAACATCGTTGAAGATTTTATAATCTGATTCTGATGCATTTGTGGTAGAAAAAATAGGCCCCTGAGGCTTTTCAGACACTGGTTCACTTACATTTTCCTGATTAAAATTAATTTGAACACCTGATTCTTGTTCTTCAGGCACTAATCTCTGGCAGGATTCTTCTTGCAGTTGATTTTTAACCAGAGAGGATTCTTCATCCATATTTTTTAAAGAGGCTTTAAAGTCTTGAAGTATCTTTTCACCCGGTGCTATTTCAGAAACTTTTAGCCCTGCACCTAAAGCTGCAAGCTGGGTTTGAACAACAAATGAATAAATAGTATCTATCTCAACATTATTCTGGCCAGCAAGGGTTTTAAGGCGGGCCATATGCCCGGGTGTAAAGACAAGTCTGCCAAGAGCCACGTTTATTGATCGTCCATTATAATCATTATTATGAAGCTGTTCTTCAAACTTATTGATGGCATTAACTGTTGTAACACTATAAGATAAATCTAATAACATTTTTTCAAGTATCTTTGTCATAGGATTTCTTTACTCTGCCCCCGTGGTTAAGACCAATACTAAGAGTATAAATATAATACATTTTTGAATACTCTACAAAAGATTATACTAGACTGTGAAGGTTTTGCTCAGGGGACAAAAAAATTACAGGTAAAACTTCAATAATAATGGATGTTTTACCTGTAATTTACATTTATACAAATAACCTTAAAAAACTTCACAATTCATTTTTATTCGTTTTGTTCAACAGCTATAAAGTTCTCTTTTTTCAGTGGCTGCACAACTTCAAGGCCTTCTCCGCCAAGCATTTCTAACTGGTTGCCATCAATGTCAAGATATATTTTTCTAACAGGTTCAGCATCAAGAGCCGTTAAACTTAGTTCTTTTAGTCTGCTAATCATACTGTTAGAACCGCCACCGGAAGCAAACTGCTTATTAAGATTAATTCTTACCTCTCCAGCTTTTTCTTCTATGCTGATAACTTTTGTACCAACAGGTATTTCACTGAAAAAGCCTTTGTCTTTTTCTTCTTCTGATGGGCCTTCCATCAATTCTGCTATGCTATATGAAAGAGGATTTTGACCTTTTGGCAAAACTCTTTTAACTGGCTCTACAATAACATCTGCACCAGACATTTTGCTAAAATATACCTGCACCTCGTCTTTTTGAGGTGGTCTATTCATTAAACTGGCTATGATTAATACAATGATCACTATGGCAATGCCTGCTAACATTGTTAATAAAATTCTTGTTCTTTTTATTTTCTTTTCATCTCTCAAAATTCGTTACCTCATACTCTGCTAAATTATTACAATAAAAATAAATTTCCGTAAATGAATTTAATTTTGCCCTTTAAAAATAGTTTTTGCTATTCACTAATATTTTATCAAACTCGATGTTGAGTGCAATTTTGGATTTTAAGAAATTCAAAAACCTTAAAATAATACCCCGCTCTCTGTGGCCTTTTCAGCCAGCTCAAATTAAGAAATGTTGCAATCAGTAAAAATTATGTTTATTTCTACCCTCTTCGTGGAACATTAGTTTTAAGGGTTGATATGAAATAAGTTTCCTTTCTTATTCCTTCTCTTCTTTACTATGTGTGTGATTATAGTAGGATACCGCAGAAGCGGTATTTTTTTGTCTGCGTAGAAAGGTTTTTATGTTTTAAGAGGATCTATAATCAACAATTACCTGATATATAGATTCTATGGTCATCAAATACCACTACTATATAAAACAAGTACAACTCATCAGCGTTTAACCTCTCCCCTGTTCGTGCTATACTATCTTCTAAAAGATATCATTGAAAGCTAAAATGCCTTAATATCAAGGAAATTGATCTTTTCTGCCTTTTATGTCTACTTTCTGATAACTTTATGGCATATTGATATCTAAAAGTACTTTAATTACAACATTTTTAGCTTTTTACAAAGGGGATAACTATGAAATTTCTGGTTCTTGGCGTAGGTATGATGGGGTATGCATGTATTTTTGACCTCTTAAATTCAGATGGCATAGAAAGAGTTACAGCAGTCGATATCAACCAGCAAAACCTGGATAATCTCTCAAAAATTACTGATTCGAAGATACTCAAAAGAGTAAATCTTGATATAAAAGATACATCAAAACTGTCTGAACTTATGAAAGACCACGATGTAGTAATTTCAGTCATTAGCTATAAACTTAACTATGAATTGACAGAACTTGCCATAGAAAATAACTGTCATTTCTGTGACCTGGGCGGTAATAACACCATCGTAGAAAAGCAGTATACTCTTCATAATAAGGCTCAAAAGAATAATGTTACAGTAATTCCTGACTGTGGTCTTGCTCCTGGTGTTGTATCAAATCTTGCAGCCCTTATTATAAGCCGGTTCGATACGGTAAATACCCTGAAACTTCGAGTAGGAGGGCTGCCACAAAAACCTGAACCACCTCTCAACTATGCAAAATTCTTCTCACCAGAAGGACTTATTAATGAATACTTTGAAATACCTGTCATGGTCAGAAATCATGAAATAATTGAAGCTGAGCCACTTGGTGACCTTGAAACACTTTTCTTTGACGATTTCCCTGAACTGGAAGCATTCAATACATCCGGGGGGACCTCAACACTGCCAAAAAACTTTAGAACTAAAGTTAAAAACCTGGATTACAAAACAATCCGATATGCTGGCCACTGTAATAAGATAAAAATTCTCTATGAGCTGGGCCTGATGGATTATAAACCTGTTAAAGTTGCAGGAGTTGAGATAGCACCAAGAGAAATACTTATGTATTTGCTGGAAAAGATCCTCCCCGACAACCCTGAAGACGTTATTTTACTAAGAGTGCAGGGCAGTGGTATGAAAGATGGCGAAAACTTAACCACCACAATAGAAATTGTTGACTATTATGATAAAAAAAGTAATATATCAGCAATGATGAGAATGACCTCTTATCCTCTTTCAATCATAGCTCAAATGCTGGCAAGGGGTGACGTAAAAGACAAAGGTGTAAGACCTTCTGAGCTGGTTGTAGATTTTAAAATGCTTATAGAAGAGCTGAAAAAGCGACAGGTAAATATTAAGATCTACTGATTTCAAAGGTAAATAGCTATAATTGTTTTATATCAAGACATCTGGCCAATTATTTGGCCAGAGTTGTTATTGTGAGGAGCTTTTTTAAATATTAATAAATGTAAAATTTTTTCGAACAATTTAACCACACATATCACAAAACGCCAATCGTTTGTTTTTATGCATATACAAGACATTACACACAAAATCTCACCACACGCAAAAACTGTATACTTACTACAACACATATTTAGGATACCTGGCTATGGATAAAATAATAAGTTATTCACCGGTTCGAAACACCGTAAAGCAAAACTGGGACTACGTGAAAGAGCTTGATGAAACAATCAAAGCTAAAGAATCTATTGCAGGCGCCTTATCTGAAAGGATGAAACTTTCGGCACGTTATCGTACCCAGTCAATGGCGATCCAGCATGGCACTGATGCACTTCTAAAAAGCCGCTGGGATGCCGATTTGTTTAAAGGAAATCTTCAAAAATTTAACCGATTAAATCAACTTGCAGGTAAAGCCGCTTCAGGCGCATCGGCTGTTACCTATGAAGGTCTTATTAACCACATACGCTCGGGGGGGGCGGTCAATTCTTTTAACTGGAAAGGTTTACTCAAAAGCAGGGGGTGGCATCACGTTGATGGCCTTACCGGAGTCACTGAAGGATCAGCCAAAGCCCTCGGTAAAACAGTTGCAATGGGAGTTGCAAAATTCTTTATATTCCTTAATGGTTATAAAAAAGCCCAATTAGCTTATGACCGATCTCGAAAAGCCGGTAAAAACCCAATTGTTAGCGGAGCAAAAGCACTATTAACAGGCATTAAAGAAATAGGTAAATCGTTCCTGAGCTGGGAAATTGGTGCATTTGGTGCTGCTCTAATGACAGTGCTCTGCCCTGGTCTTGGTCTGGTGGGTTCTCTTGCTGGTGGTATTTTACTGGGCGGGGTTTCAGGCTTTCTGCTTGAAAAATATCTTCCAGGGCCTAAAAAAAATGAGCAACCAGAAAAAAATCCTTTTGTATAAAACTTATCAAGACTTAATAAACATTAAAAGGGGCTATATAGCCCCTTTTTCAAGGTTAATGCATAATTTAAAAATTTCCTGATTACCTTAGTATGTATTAGCCTTTTTATGTGGTTTTATAATATTTTATTTTCTGTTAAAGGCCATCTGAAAAGTATTTTCAAATTTAAAAACCTGTTTAACCTAACCTATAAGCTATTCTGGAATTATTAATCTTCTATCAACTAAAATAAAGAAAAGGTAAAGATTTCAATTTCAGAAAATTCAACTTTCGAAGAGATTTTAAAAAAATTGCAGTTAGTCAAAATATCATTTTAACAGGGGTTTTAAAATGGTTAAACCTTAATAAGCCTGATTTAAAAGTATTTTAAGAGGCAAATACTTCTTAAAGCATAACCAGTAATGTTTTTTTTCTTCAAAGATTAATGCAAAACTTCTAATATGCCCTGAAATTTGAATTAAAATTTTAAGCTCTAAAACTGTAAACCTGCTTGACTAAAACGGTTTTATACCGTAAATTTCTTTATTATCAACTATTTTACGTAAAAAATTTTCTCTTAATTCAATACATAATTGCAATATACAAAAAAAATGTCAGAAAATACCTGAGAAAAAGAAAAATGAGTATCTTGTCTATCCGTAAAAAATTATTTGCAGGCCTATTTATCTTCTATTTTATTATTTTAAGTGGTCTGTTAATATTTAAACAAACTGCACTGGCCCAGGAAAAAAACTGGCCTATGTTTGGAGTTAACAACCTCAGACAAAACCAGCAAAATTATGGCATATCTGGAGCCAGGGGTACTGTAAAATGGGAATTTAAAACTGATTCTCAGGTTAACTCATCTCCTGTTGTTGCTGATGGCAAGGTTTTTTTTGGTACTGATGAAGGCTTACTTTTTGCCCTTGATGTTAATACCGGCGATCCTGTATGGCAGTTTCAGACCAACGGTATTATTGACAGTTCTCCTACCTATTATGATGGCTATCTGCTTGTTACTTCTAGAGATAATAATATCTATGCACTGGATGCTATTACAGGTGAAAAAATATGGCAATTTAAAACAGGTGATAATCTTACATCATCACCACTGATTAGTGATGAAGTTGTTTATTTTGGCAGCTGGGACCACTGTGTGTATGCACTGAACCTTCAAAATGGCAACCTTATATGGAAATTTCAAGCAGGTAATAGATTTGTAGGTTCTCCTAGCCTGTATAAAGGTAACCTATATATCGGTAATAATGATAAAAACCTGTATGCACTGGATGCTAAAACAGGTAAACTCAAATGGTTCTTTGAAACTGGTGGATTTATTTATTCTACACCTGCTATCAGCAATAATAAAGTCTTTATAGGCAGCTGGGATAAAAAAGTATACGCCATAAATGCTACGACGGGGGCTCCTGTATGGTCCATAAGAACAGGTGGACACGTCTTATCATCACCTGCAATATATAACAACAGAGTCATAATAGCTTCTGATGATCAGTATGTATACGCATTTAACTGTGATACAGGTGATCAGACCTGGCGAAAGTTCATTGGAGGTAAAACTTCTGTGAGTTCTCCGGCAGTATCTGATGGCATAGTTTATATTGGCAGCACTGCCAAGCTGTTCTTTGCAGTCAATGCAAATAATGGATCCCCACTCTGGAATTTTACACCCGGAGACTATGTTATCTCATCACCTTCTGTCTACAAAGGTGTGGTCTTCTTCGGTAGCCAGAATAATACATTTTACGCACTAAAATAAATTGATGATCAGAGGTAATCTTGATAATTAAAGTGATTGCAGTATCTAAAATCAAAGAAAATTATATCCTGAAAGGGATTGAAGAATATACCAAAAGGCTAAAACCTTACTGCAAGCTAAAAATAAAGGAGGTCGATGCTCAAAAAATTAAATCTTCTATGCCGATAGAGAAAATCAAAGATCAGGAAGCCGAAAAAATCAGTCAATATGTATCCAGTGAAACCTGTTTAATAGCACTGGATGAACATGGCAAACAATTGAATAGCTTAGAATTTGCAGAAACACTGAAAAATATTACTGAAACCACTGGTAAAAATGAAATTTGTTTTATTATTGGCGGCGCAAACGGCTTATCTAAAGGACTATTAGACAAATCAGATACTGTGCTGGCCCTGTCCAAACTAACTTTTCCGCATCAGCTGGCTCGACTTATTTTAATAGAACAGTTATACAGGGCATTTAGAATCATTAAAGGTGAACCATACCACAAATAACAGGAGTTTGGAGTGAGTTTAGATGGAAAAACTAAAGCGTAAAGTATTCATAGAATCAACTCTAACACAATGTCTGGGTGAACTTCAGCCATACGAAATAGAAGAAACAACTATAGGCACTCTCTATAAGAATGAAAAAGGCGTCTCATACATTGTATATGAGAGCAATATAGAAGGTCAAAAGCTTATTACGACAGTAAAAATTAACAATGATTCACTTTCATTAATTCGTATAGGTGACGTTCATTCAAGGCAATTGTTTACTGAAGGCAAGTGGCATACCTGTTATTACTATGTTACAGGTAATTCATTGATCCTGAGGTCTTATACCAAAAGACTTGAACACTACATAAACACTGACGGTGGATGTTTGAATTTGTTGTATGATTTATGGAGTGGACAAAGTCATATAGGTCATTTTTGTTTCGACCTCGTACTGAGCTGATAAGGATATGATTAAAGAATGATAAAAGATTTTATTGCTGAAATTCTTAAAAAGGCTGTCATTAAATCTATTGAATCTGGCGAACTGGGTGCCTTAAAAGAATTAGAACCCAAAATATTAGATGGAATTATCATTGAAAAAGCTAGAAAACCTGAATTTGGCGACTTCGCCTGCAATATATCTTTTCTGGCCCGTGATGCACGCATGGCACCTCCTAAAATTGCTGAGATAATTGTTAAAAACATTAATTCTGAAGACAATAATCAATTTCAGGCCTCTGTAGTAGGCGGCTTTATTAACTTATCTCTGTCTTATAGCTATATAAATACCATTATCAGTGAGGTACTGGATAAAAAACAGGATTATGGCAAAAGTAATCAAGGCAATAAACTTAAAGTACTACTGGAATATGTCTCTGCCAACCCGACAGGCCCTCTTCATATTGGCCACGGACGATGGGCAGCCCTGGGAAGTTCGATAGAAAATATACTTAAATTTCTTAACTATGACGTGGAAACAGAGTTCTATATCAATGATGCAGGAGTCCAGATAAACAATCTGGGGTATTCACTGTTCCTAAGAGTGCTGCAACAAATAGATGACAGCGTTTATTTTCCGCCGGATAAAGAAACTGACCCGAGAGCAGCAAACTTCTATCCGGGAGATTATCTCATAGAACAGGCCAGGCAATATGTCTCTGAAAACCCTGGCAAAGCTGAACTCTTCAAAAAAACAGCTGAAATCGTTGATGATCTCTATGTTCCAGCAGCTGAAACCATTCAAGAGCTTTCTGCTTATGGTAAAAAACTTAATATTGAAATACAAAAAGAGCTTCTAACAAAATTTAAAACAACATTCAATACCTGGTTTTATGAGTCATCACTTCACAAATCAGGTAGCGTAAGTACTATTATTGACTATTTAAGAGAAAAAGATGCTCTCTATGATAAAGATGGCGCCGTATGGTTTGCTTCTTCTAGATTTCTTGATGACCAGGATAGAGTCATTAAAAAATCTGACGGATCGCTTACCTATTTGACAGCTGATATCGCCTATCATAAAGACAAACTTGACAGAGGATACCAGCACCTCATAAATATCTGGGGAGCTGATCACCACGGTTACGTAGCCAGAATGAAATCGTCCATTCAGGCACTGGGATATCCACCTGATACGCTGGAAGTCATCATCGGACAGATGGTTAATCTAATCATTGGCGGCGAACAGGTTCGTATGGGCAAACGCAAGAAAATGCTTACTCTTGGCGACCTCGTAGAAGAAGTAGGTGTCGATGCCACAAGATTCTGGATGGTTTCCAGAAGCACTGATTCTACACTGGACTTCGATGTGGATCTTGCCAAGTCTGCTTCTGACGAGAACCCTGTGTATTATGTGCAGTATGCACATGCTAGATGCTCCAGTATAATAAGGACTGCAACTACTGAAAGGCTGGATCATGAAAACAATCAAACACTTCCACCTATCTATAATCCAGAAGAACTCGATATCATATTGAACAATGTTCAAAATAAACCAGAAATTCTTGACTATCTGTGGCAAAATATAGATGAAAAACAAATTTCTGCTACTAAAAACTTGATTTTACATATTGAGTCGTTTAAAGATACCGTCATCAAAGCAGGACGTGATAGATCACCTCATTATATTGCACGCTATTTAATAGATCTGGCAAGTTGTTTCCACTCTTTCTATTCTGAATGTCGTGTTTTAAACCTTTCTCAAACAGCTAACCTTTCTAAAGATCTGCAAGAAGCCAGATTATCTTTGATATATGCAACCCGCATCTTATTGTATAATGGTTTAAAATTGTTAGAGGTAAATGCGCCCGAATCAATGTAAAGGAGTAATATATGCAAGAAGGAAACATCCCGGTATGCCCTTTGATCAGCGCTGGACAGGATATACCAAGATTATGTGAGCAGGAAAAGTGCGCCTGGTACATTAAAGCTTATAAGACCTGTGCTGTTTATGTAATGGGACACAACTCAGCACTTGATATCAAGTTAAAACAGCCTTCTAAAGGCTAAACCTGATTATAGCATTGTTGTTTCGCCTCTGAAAGCCTCTCAAAGGGCTTTTAGAGTTTTTACAAAAATAAAATTGTGTCTGCAATGATTATCGTAACCGCTGCCATTATCCAAAAAGCCGACAAAATACTGATTGCCAGAAGAAAAAAAGGTGACCCCCTTGAATATCAATGGGAATTACCGGGGGGAAAGATTGAACCCGGCGAAACACCTGAAGAATGCCTCAAACGTGAACTTTACGAAGAATTTGGCATCGAAACAGAAATTAAAAATTTCTTCTGCTCTTCAAAGTATGATTATCCTCATGTATCAATTGAATTGCTTGCCTTCTTCGCTCATCATCTTTCCGGGGAGCTAAAACCAACCGATCACGACAGGGTTCAATGGGCAAGGATTAGTGAATTAGAGTCATTTACCTTCGCTAATGCTGATATACCAATCATAAAAAAGCTTTCAAGGGCCAGCATATGAAAATACACATGTATATTACATTATTATTGTTCTTTTTAATCGCCTCACCAGCCTTCAGCTTCAAATGGTATAAACTCAATTACCTCTGCACTAATGACACTTCCTTTTATCTTGATCACCAGAATATGCAGGTTAGACTGAGATTTGAACTCCCTTATGAAATAAAGTTCTGGCTTTTGACTATTTCAAATGTAGAGAATAAAAAATCTGTTATACCTGTCAAAAATCTCCAGCATTATCAGATAGAATGCCCTTCAAGCACTCTGAGTCTTCTTGAATACAGGCTATACGAAGAAGACAGGTTAACTGAATCACGTAAATACAGTGATAGCAACTTAATTATTGTGCCACCTGATACACCAGTGCAGCAAATAATTATAAACCTCTGTACCCCTTCAAACTCTGACTGGTTCTACGGATTCAGGACTGATTAAGCAAAAGGTACTCAATTTATAGGACGCATGCTTCTTAATGAATTCAACAAGAATCTGTAAACTAAATAAACACAGTTATTCCAGTGGCAGCATTGTCTACTGGACCTCCAGAGATCAGCGTATTCGATATAACCATGCCCTCATTCATGCACAGGAAAAAGCTTTAAAGTATAATTGCCCTCTTATAGTGCTTTTTTGCCTGGTACCTGAATTTATAGGTGCTACTATCAGGCAGTATAACTTCATGCTCAAGGGGCTCAAAGAAATTGAACACAATCTTAAAGAGAAAAATATACCTTTTATGATGCTTACAGGCCAGCCATATAAAGAAATACCGGCCTTTCTCAACAGCATCAAAGCAGGATACCTGATAACTGACTTTGACCCGCTCAGAATCAAACAACAATGGCAGAAAAAAGTCAACCAGGCTATCAGCATACCCTTTGATGAAGTGGATACTCATAATATTGTTCCGTGCAGGGTCGCATCTCAAAAACAGGAATACGCTGCAAGAACCATAAGACCTAAAATTCACAGGCTTTTAAATGATTATCTCTTTGATCCACCTCAATTGCAAAAGCACCCGGTTGAATGCAATATCAATTTTGCTCCTGTCAACTGGAAAAACATACACAGCAGCCTGAAAATAGATCAAACAGTAAGTGAAGTTGACTGGCTTACTCCCGGTGAAGAGGCTGCAAACAAGATGCTTGACCATTTTATTACCAGAAAACTTGATAAATATGGCCAAGACAGAAACGACCCGGCCTGTGATGCTCTTTCTAATATGTCTCCTTACCTTCATTTCGGACAGATTTCAGCCCTGCAAATTGCTCTTAAAGTCAACAGGGCTAAAGCAAACGAAGAATCAAAAGAATCATATCTTGAAGAACTTATCGTCAGAAAAGAGCTTTCAGATAATTATTGTTTTTATAATTCCGACTATGACAATCTTAAAGCCATACCTGAGTGGGTTAAAAAGACCTACGAGGCGCATAAAGATGATATCAGACCCTACCTTTACACTTTGAAAGAGCTTGAAAACGCTCAAACCCACGAAGATGCTTGGAATGCCTGCCAGCTTGAAATGATCAAAACCGGTAAAATGCAAGGTTATATGAGAATGTACTGGGCTAAAAAGATCTTCGAATGGACTGAATCACCCGAACAGGCTCTTGAATTTGCCATCTATCTGAATGATAAATATGAGCTTGATGGCCGTGATCCTAATGGGTATACAGGTATAATGTGGAGCATTGCAGGTGTACACGATAGAGGCTGGACAGAACGGCCAGTTTTTGGCAAGATACGCTATATGAACTATAATGGACTAAAGTCCAAGTTTAACATCAAAGCATACATTGATAAATGGACTAAATCATAGCCTCTTCTTTTTTATACCCGGGCCCCGGTTTTAAATTGTTTGATAACACCCTCTGTAGCCTGAACCTGGCCGGGATCATTGATGGCTGAAAGCCATTCCTCTGGGTTTGTGGCATGTTGCACCCTTAAATTGCCACTATTGAGCGATACTGCTGGTATAAACTGCCTCCTAAATTCTTTATATTCCTGTTCATTTTGTTTGTTTTCATCCGGGTTTTTCTTGAATTTATCCATAAATGAAACAACTTTTTTAGAAAAAGCATTGTTAAAGAAGCCAAGTGCGATACAAAGAACACCAATATTCATAATGAGCTGGTCAGACAGGGCTTTAATGCCTGTTAATTCAGCTTTACCAAGCTTTGCACCGCCTCTCTGGAAGAATTTTGTCAGCGGGCCAGCAGCAGCATTTGAAAGCGGTCTGCCAATGCCTTTCATAGCAAGTATACCGATACCTTCATCTATAAAGCATCTTATGGCAACATAAGGCTGCCCACTGAATAAAGCTATAACCGGCCTCACAATTGCATTAGCCATCATATTACGGGTTATCCATTCGCCGCCAGCGGTAGCCTGCTTTGTAAAGTAAGATGTATGACCCTGTGCCCAGTTGGCCATCTTGCCTTTGAGATTACCAAGAGAGCCCTGTAGTTTTCTAAACATACCTGAATTTTTTTGAAGAAAGCTTACAGTGCTTTTTATGCCTTTTGATAAAGCATCTGATGCAATTGGTCTGCCTGTAAGAGCTCTGCCAATCATGTTAAGACCTATAAAGGCACCGGCAGCGCCGAGAACAGAAAAGATCATTTTGTCTTTTTTCTTGTCTTTAGCTTCTTCTTCAGGAGTTAATTGTTTTTTATCTTTTCTGAAAGGCTTACCTGTAATTTTTTCACTAAAGAAATCCATTACTCTGCCGACATAGCGAGTATTTAAATATGTATAAGCAATTGCGGCAGCGTTAAAGAGACCATACTTAACAAATTCACCTGCACCTTTGGCAGCATCACCAGTCAGTTTCAATACATCTTTAGAAACTTTAGCTGCAATCTTATCAAATGGTCTTTTTAACAGTGCCTGTGCAGTAAAGCCAACAGCCGACAGGGCAAATATCCAGGCTGCAGCATATATTTTTTCATCTTTTTCGGCGTTTTTATCCATTAGGGTTACAATTGGCCTCAACGCCATAATGGCTAATGAGGTCGACATAGTAACCATACCTGCATCATTACCTACTTTGCCCAGTGTATTTAACAATTTACTGGAGCCAAAAGAAGGAGAACCTTTTGCCAGAGAAGCGTTTTGACCTGGCATAAAAGTTTTATTCGTTTGTAGAGGTGTAATACCGCTCATTATTTCTCCAGAGGTAATAATGCAAAATCATTTAATCAAGATATTGCTTGTTAAATAAAAAGCATTCTAGCGAATATTATCTCAGAGGTTGAATTTTGATCGCCCAGTCGTCAACATTAAGAGACATAAATAGTATTTCAAGGGTGTTGACAAAAAATTAGGATGCTACATATTAAATGCCCCTCAAAATGATTTGTTGCTAGCAGTTTAGGCTAAAAATATCGGGCTATTATGCAATCTATCTTATATCAAGAGTTTTACAGATTTCAAAAAAAAAATATTTGTTTTTACAATTTTTAATGTTCGTCAAGCACCATTTAAAACCCTTTTAAAAATTTCTTTTTTTATTTTTCACTCATAGCATAGCTAAGCAGCTCAAGATCAATGAAAATCTAGATAATGTAGTATAAACACCAAGGTTTAACATACAAAAATCTCTCTATATTTAAAAGCTCTATAATAAACGTTATAAGTGATTAGATTTTAAAAGATACAGGGCGGGTAAATTTATCATTATGTTTTATGGCTTGGTATATCAGGTATTGCTGCTTGAAAGAGTTTTGATTGAGACGTCGTTGAAATAATATCCGAGTATTTGATAAGCATTATAACCTCTATCTGCAAGGTCTTTAGCACCCCACTGTGACATTCCAACACCGTGCCCGCTGCCCTTACCATTAATTATAATATTATTTGAGTTGATATAAATGGAATATAGACTGCTTGGCAGGTCAAACATTTTTCTGAATTGTTCGCCATCTATCAGGGCAGAGCCGGCAGTGCCTGTGAGCCTTAGTTTTTTGATCCGGCCTGTTTCTGTGCGTGAAACAGGTAAGATAGCTGAAAGTTCACCTACACTATATCCTCTTGCTGATAGTTTAGAGCTAATCTGGTTCTTTTCTAAGATCTTTGACCACTGTGCACGGGGTGATTGCTGATCATAGTCTCTTACAATCCTTACAAAACCTATTTTACCGGACCATGCATCATTTTCTGTTACACCGCCCGAGCTTGAGTGATAATAAGCGGGTATTATACGGCCATTATGGACAATAACCTGTCCTCTTGTTGTTTCTACTGCTACATTTGAGCGATATGTTTCTGCTGAAGCACCTTTATAGACCTGATCATTGGTAGATGTGTCAAGATCATAGCCTTCTGAGCGGCGTTTGTTTAAATTAGCCAGTGCATAGCTTCTTGCGGCTATTGCCTGAGCTTTGAGAGCTTCAGTATTCCAGTTAGCTGGCATTTCAGCAGGTACAACCCCTTTAATATAGTCTTCAAGTTCAACTACATTTACCACAGTAATGTAATTTCCTTTTGCGAGTAGTTTTAAGCTACCTCTGTACCAGCGACTATCGCAATATACGAGAGAATTATTATCTACAGGTATAATGTATATTGCATCCTGGCCGGTATTATAAACCTTATTAACAGAGTCTTTTTTAATTAACACTGTATTATTTTCGGCGTATACTGAATATTTTTCCATTCTATTAATTTTAATAAGAGGTTTATTTGTACGTTTAGCAACTATAGCACTATCATGTTGTGCTCCGATAGAGCTTTTTGCAACACGTGTTTTTAAGCCAATACGAATGTCAAAGGCAAGCGCATCAGCTGCTGTCAGGATAATCAATAATATTGCAAGTATAAGAGTATAAAAATGTTTCATTTAATTAATCAGTTAAGTATTAGATGGTTCATTAGTCTTTGTATTAATCCCTATAATAATTATCAGTTACAAGTATACTGTATGTCATCGACTGTATAAATTATGTTAATGGTTGAAATCATACAAAAATAAATTTTTTAAAGCGCCAATATTCCAGTTATAGTGATTTCATGCTCTTAAAGAAGTCATCAAAAGTCCTGGCAGGTAAATCCATGAATCAACCGGGTTAAACTTAATTGCCATAATACATTTAATATCCTGTTAAGCAAAAAAGCCTGACAGGATAGTAATTTAATATAAGTTTACATAAAATATTACAATCCAGAAAGAAATTTTATATCGTTAGTATATACTCTCTATATATCCACTATATATTTTAAAAGGATTCAGGATTTTTTCCTTAATAATTCATATACCACAGTTGTTTCAGGGGGGCAATTCGAAAGTCTTGATTGTTTTTTTATCTATAGAGGAGTTTTTCTATTTAGTTACGTTTTTCTCAAGAAATTAAGTTACGGAATCTATACGGGAGGAATTGTTTTTATGGCTGTTAACGAAGTACGACGCACACAAACTCAACAGCAAACACAAAATACTCAAAAAACTCAGCAAGAGCAACCTAAAGTTGAACCTAAGAGTGCTGATGTAAATAGTACGCAACCGAGTAACAGAGCTCAAGATATTAAAAATAACGGCAGTATACAGGAAGGTGTTTACAAGGATCCGCACAGTTCTGCTACCGTTGGTGACATTGCTCAGGCCAACAGTATGAAAGAAGACGGAACAGTAGATCCGGCAGAAGTTAAACAGGAAATACAGGCTATTGTCGATGCAAACCCTGCTATTAGACAGGCTGCATTAGACGCTGGAATTAATCTTAATAATCCTTCACCGGAAGATTTACAGGCATTAGCTAATTTAGAAGTCAAAGCCGGTCAGGAAGTTAAAGTTAGCGACAAAGCTCAAGAAGCTATTGCACCTGCTGAGGAAGCTAAAGCTCCTGAAGAAGCTAAAGCCCCTGAAGAAGCTAAAGAAGAAGCTGCCCCTGCTGAAGAAGCTGCACCTGCTGAAGAAGCTGCACCTGCTCAAGAAGCAAAAGCTCCAGAAGAAGCTAAAGGTGCTGATCCGTTAAGTGAAATTATGGATTTAATTAGCAAAGCTGAACAGGCTCAAGATCCTGCACAGGCTTCACAACTCGCTGATCAGGCTATCCAGAAAATTAATGCCCTGAGAGCTGAAAAAGGCATTCAAAAAGGTGAAGGTCAACAAGATCAACAAGCACAAAACCCGTTCCAGCCCCAGAACGGTCAAAACCCCCAAACCCAACAGTTAGTTCAGCAAATCAATAGCGGTGCACAGGTTGACCAGGCACAACTTGGCAAAGCGCTAGAATCCGGCGACAAAGGCCAGTTAGCTCAAATTCTTGATGCTCTAGAAGCAAGAGCTATGAGAGCTAAAAATGGCAACGGTAACAATACTATGAACGCCCTTAATATGCTCGGCCTCAACAACATGAATCAATTCATGAATAACCCAATGGTAGGCGGAGCAGCAGCGTAGAGAAAGTAAATGAAATTTATTTAGAGTAATAAAAGCTTAAACTAACTGCCTTAACATTTTATCCCGGGAAACCGGGCTTTTTTTTTGAGAGTGACCCTGCAATCAATCTCTTTTTTGCTCCACCAGGCATGTAGATCGCTTTAATGATTTATTTTAAAGATTTTCAGCCATCCCCTGAGAGGAGAGCAGTCGTTCAGCTACAATATTGCCGGCAGATTCACCCATAGTCCAGCAGACAGGCTGTATTCTTAACGATGCCTGAGCTTCAAATTCTGCACTGATAGAGCGTCCCACGACAAGCATGTTTTCTATTTCGTTTGTTTCAAGAGATTCCAGCGGTATTTCATAATAATTAGACTGATCAAGGTAGGTTAGGCCACCCGGTAAATTATCAGAAGAAGAGTGAACATCCACCGGATAGTTACACCTTGCAACAGCATTGTTAAACTTTTTACCTGATTTAATATCTTCAAGTGTCAAAGTATATTTGCCTTTTATTCGTCTAGAATCTCTTATGCCTATATTTGGTGCTATATTTGATATATAAGCATGCTCAAACCCCGGAAAATATTTATTACAAAACCCTGCCAGTCTTTTAATCTGTTTTCTTCCTGAAATCTGGGCATAGCTAATATCAACAGGATTCAATGGCGATAGAGGCTTTTTAGAATATATCCTCGGACAATTAAAAGCCACAGTGCCTTTCTGACCCGGTATGGTAAAAAGTTGAAAATAATCAGCATCATAGGGTTTTAGTAACCTGTTAACTATAGCTTCCATAAAGTATGGCCTTAAAGCCCAGGGTTTATCTTCAGATGTATAAGCAGTAGTAAGAAGAATTTCACCTTTATCAGTTCGATAAACAGGAGAAACATTCTTATCCGGGTCAATCTGCTCAAGCCAGTCAGCAAATTTATCTATTTCAACTCCTGTCATCATAAACCTGTGAGACATTGCCTGTGTAATACCATCCTTACCTACCTCAAATGGTACACCTGCTGCTGCTGCAAGAGCCGCATCACCAGTAGCATCAATATAATAACGGGCAGATAGTTGCCTGAGACCGCCACAGGTAAGAATATTTACCTTTTTTATGAGCCTTCTGCTAACCTGACATTCTAACAAACTGGAATGAAAAAGCACCTTTACCATTGCTTCTTCCATTATTTCATCCAGTGTAAACTTCATCATTTCAGGTGCAAACCAGCCCGGGTTACCATCAGAATAAACTTCTGCATAGCCTTCCTGTCGCATTCTATCAAGAACTTCTCTATAGATAGTCCCTCCAAGAATCGTGCCATCAGTCAGGGCTGATTTCATCATTGGAGTAACGTATGTTGCTGTAGCAGATCCCCCAAGAAAGCCCATTTGTTCAACGATCAAGACCTTTAAGCCTTTTCTGGCTGCAGAGATAGCTGCTGCACATCCTGAAGGGCCACCGCCTGTTACTATAAGATCAAAATTTTGGACAGTCATAAAACACTCCAGTTAAAGTTTTTCAGGGGGTATATCAACAAAATTACGCTTATAATCTTCAACAAAAGCTTTTTCACAGTTGTTGAGCATTGAAAAATCAATCAGGTTTTCATCCAGCGGAGCGTATGTAAGGCATTTGACGATCAACCAGCCTTCTTTATCAGGGTGGTCAGCAAGTGTGACAATATTTTCTATTCTAACGCCTCCCCAGCCCTCAAGATAGATACCTGGTTCTATTGAAAATACCATATTTTTCTTAAGTTTTATAGAACCACTTAAGCCATAAATTATTGATGGAGGTGATTCATGTACACAGATCCCTATGCCATGTCCTGTGCCGTGATTATAGTCAAAACCGTAATTTGTAATAATAGACCTGACAATACCATCAAGATAAACACCGTCACTATCCGGCGGTATTTCAGCCCTTAGACCCCTTATAGATGCTTTTAGAACAATAGTATAAATGCGTTTAAGTTTTTCATCTGGTCTGGCTTCACAGCCACCAGCAACAAAAGTCCTTGTAAGGTCTGTAGCATAACCTCCCTGGAAGTATGTTCCACTATCTAACAAAACAAGGCTGTTTTTATGAACCTTTTCATCTTCACTGGCTGCTGTATAGTGTACTATAGCAGTGTTTTTACCGGTAGCAGAAATTACCTCAAAGCTGGGTTTATAGCCCCCATAGGCTTTAAAAAGCATCAGTATTTTTTGTTTAATGTCATTTTCTGTGAGTATTTTGCCGGCATTAATATCTGTATTTACCTGCTCAATAAGTCTTTTAAAAGCATTATCTGCTTTCTGTAGGCATTTTTTAATATATTCCAGCTCGACATCATTCTTAATGGCTTTCATCTTCTTAACAGGATTTATATCCAGTGCTATAATCTTGCACTGTTTACTGATTAGCGTATTAAGCTTTTCCTGTAAAGCGCATGTTGTCGAGGTAGGATCATAACCTATGTGGAATTTATCCTCCTGTCTTGAGATATATGAACGTAAAGTATCCTCCATATCTTTAATAGATAAAATACTAAAACCATCATACATTTGTTTAAGGCATGTACATCCAAACTTTTCAGGATCAGAAAAAATGAAAGCTTCGTTGTTAGAAATAAAAAGATAACCTTTAAAGCTTGAACTCAGTTCTATTTCATCACTGCGGAGGTTTGTAATATAGGAAACCTCATCAAGTTTGGTTAAAAAGAGGGCATTAATATTCAGTTTATTAAACTTTTGCCTTACAATCTGGAGTTTTTTCAAAGCTGACAATCCGCTAATTTCCTCTGGCACGGTATAAACCGGTTTAAGTTCTTTTTTTTCTGGTTCAAGCTTAATTTCATCAAGAAAGGTTTTACTGAGGGGAGTAAAAACAGTTGTTTTAGTTACAGCATTTATTTTTTCTCTCATATATGAAAGCATTTTAACGCTAAACTGACGAGGATCATACCCTGTAATAAGGTTTTTGCCTCTTGAGAGTTTTTGAATGATTTTAATATGACGATCCTGCAACAGTTCATTAATACGGTTGCCTTCATCGTCTATACCGACCTTTTCAATAGTATAAATATTCTTATCTACCTGATATTCGGCCTGTGTGTGATATCGTCCGTCAACAAGCAGGTATGCATTGTCAAGGGTAATAAACAAATCTCCTGCACTGCCATTAAAACCTGATAGAAAGGTTCTCAGGCAGGTGCTTTTGTCAACATAGTCATTTAAAAACTCATCTTTTGAAGTAATAATCAGCGCATTTAATGAATTTTCCTTCATTAAAACTCTTAAATGTCCTAGTCTTTCTGAAATTGTGGGTAATAACTGAATCATAATTACATAGAATACTTTATAAATGAATCAATTGACTGACTTCATTTTACTTGTCTCGGGTCATAAAAACAAATTCTTTAATATACAATTATATATACTGATCCTTGAAAGTAATGTATAGATTCCAGATTATAGAGGCCGGGTGTTTTTGCCCGCACAGCGGGCAAAAACACCCTACTGAATTCTATCAGCATATATTAATTATTTATGTGGAATGGTATAACTAAAATTATAAATTATGTTGTTTTCAATTTATGCATAAACCTTTTAACAAAATAAATATTCAATTGTTCAGATAGGAGCTTAGTTTTGATGATAGAGGTGTTGTTTTGAGTTATAGTAAACGCATTTGAAATACATTTAAAAAAATCAAGCTCTTATTTATAAAAGACTTAACTTAAGAGGTATTAAATTATGTGTTCACTATATTCAAAGATCTTTTATTTAAAAAACGAGGTAAAAGAGCCTAACCATCTGTATTAATCTGTTCAATAAGCTCTTTAAGTATTTCTTCAGCTTTGTCGTTATCAACCTGGCATGTTCCGGCATTTTTATGACCACCACCGCCATATTTCAGCATCAGTTCGCCAATATTAGTATTTGATGATCTATTAACAATTGATTTGCCAGTAGCAAAGACAGTATTCTGTTTCTTAAGCCCCCAGATAACGTGAATAGAGATATTACAGTCAGGATAAAGAGCATATATCATAAAGCGGTTGCCTGGCCAGATAGGATCTTCTTCTCTTAAATCAAGAACAATAAGATTTTTATGTATAGTAGAACATCTTCTTAGCTGTTCTTTAAATTTTTCCTGATGTTCCATATATAGATCAACTCTATCTTTTACATCAGACACTTCCATAATTTCTTCAATGGTATGATTTTTACAGTAATCAATCAGGTGCATCATCAGTTGATAATTAGAGATACGGAAATTTCTGAAACGCCCGAGTCCTGTTCTGGGATCCATAATATAGTTAAGAAGCACCCATCCTGACGGGTTAAGTATTTCATCTACTGTAAATTGTGCTGCATCAGCTTTATCAACAGCTTCCATCATATCGTTCCATTCAAGCGGAAAAGTTTTACCTCCTCCATAGTAGTTATATACTACTCTAGCTGCTGACATTGCTTCTGGTTCTATTATATGATTGGGTTTTTGGCCTTGTAATCTTGTTATCTCACTCAAATGATGGTCAAAAGCCAGATGAACTCCTTCAACATAGGGCAGGTTTGTAGTTATATCGCTATCAGTAATTTCAATAATACCATCTTGCATGTCTTTAGGATGAACAAATTTGATATCATCAATTAAATCTATGTGTTTCAATAATACAGCAGCTACAAGCCCGTCAAAATCACTTCTGGTTACCAGCCTGTATTTTTTCTTTTCCTTCACTTCAGGTTCTTTGTTATTTAATTCGATCATATCATTCACCTGTCAATCATCTTGTTACTGTCTCATGCCAAAAATGAATATTAATCTCTGTTATCATTAATTTTATTTTACCTGATAAAAAAGATTAATCAAAAAAAACTTCTATAAAAATTAAAGGGGAAATGGTAAATTTTTACTAATTTAACCAGTATAATTTTATCTTAAATTATTAATAAACTAATACTTAACTTATCGTGTTTATTTTAGCTGTATTTTTTCCTTATTTGCCTTGCCTCTTCTATTTTTCCGAGGCCCTTAAGGGCAATAGACATGTTTTGCCAGAGCTCTTTATATTCCGGGTTTGTCTGTAAACCCTTTTCACAGCAATCATAGGCTGCTCTGAATTTACCCTGACGGTTAAGAGAGTTGGCTTTATTGTTCCATACAAGTGTGTTTGTAGGTTCCAGCTCTAACACTTTGTTATAGCAATCTATTTCACTTTCATACTCGCCCTTATTACCCAGTATATAACCCTTTGCGGAGATAGCTTTTGTAAATTCCGGTTTAAGGTCAATAGCAGTATCAAAGCAGGTGAGTGCTTCCTGATATTTGCCAAGATGGTTCAAAGCAATGCCTTTTTCATACCATACCTGACTGTTATGATAGTCCTGTGAAAGGTATTGGTCTGCTGTTTCAGAGGCATCAGCATAATTCTTTAATGTCATCAATGTATAAACCTTATGCATTAAGGCCACACTAAATTCAGGATCACTATCAATAGCTTTTTCAAGACATTGAAGAGCTTTTAAAGGTTGATTCGTTAGTCTGTATGAGTATGCTTTATTAAACCAGGCTTCTTTAAACGCAGGATCAAGTGTAGTTGCTACATCAAAACACTGATGACCTTCTTCAAACTGCCCGAGTTGTGTAAGCAGGGTTCCTTTGTTAAACCAGGGTAGAGTAAATTCCGGTTCAAGATCAATAGCAGCATTATAAGCCTGAAGAGCTTTAACATGTTTGCCTTCTGATGCAAGCAACAGGCCCATTTCGTTATAATACTCTTTGCTGTCTTCTTTTATTTCAAATTTTTTCTTATTTTGAATATCGTTTGCCATAGATTCTGCTGAATTCATAAAAATACCCTTTCTTGAACTTGTTCAATAAGACTAATTTTACTGTATATGGCATAACAGGCAAGAAAGTTAAGAAGGATCAAGCATCAACAAGTGAATGATTAAATTGTTTGTTGAATAACCGCCAGGCAAAAGACTCTGCCAGAAAAAAGGCCGTCAGAATTACTGACAGCCAATAAGAAACATATAATAAGGTACGTATTTATTTTGCTCCAACGAGCTCGGGAACTTTTTCGTCTGGTTCTGCTTTTAAATTGCTGGCCTGCTTTGCTTCACTCAGCTTGAGAGAGTTCTTTCTTCTCTTAAGAAGATCAACAAAAGCCTCAAGGCGGGTTATAAAGCCTGCTTTGCCCATTTGCTCATCGAGAACGAGTGATAAATAAGGTATATCTTCGACATTCCTGACATTAGGAAGAATGTTTTGAGAGACTATTTCAGGCATACAGGTAAATGGCAACAGGTGAACAACCCCATCAGTCTTGTTAGCACCAGCCCTTGCAGTATCACCAACAGACTCTATTGCATCTCCACCTACATCTCTAGAAAGATAGTTTTTGGCATACCTTGTGGCAATTTCTTCATGGGTTTCATCTTTTCTTAGCCACCTTGGCATCAGGAAAGTTTTAGTCCAGTCGCTCAGGTTCAAACGCCTGTGAACGTGAACACCCAGTTTACCGAGTTCTTTTTCAATATCCATATTTGAAAAAGGATCCAGAACAACAAATATTTCACCTGTCAGATCAACATTTAAGACCTCTCTATCAGCATCAACAGGAGTGCTTTTAAGCTCCTCAAGCCCATACTGAAGTGCCTTTTTAGTATCTTTAGGGGTCATAGCAGCGTCAATAGCTTTAAGACCTTTTTTATATTTAGTATCAGCTATGCCTGGCTTAATTTCTCTTGCCCTATAGTAAGCCAGTGAGTGGTCAAGCTGGTCAACAACATCTATTTTGACCAGCGCAAGATTAACAGCAGCCATCATATCCAAATAGTTCTTATTGCCAGTTGCCTCACCAAACTTTGTAGCAAGCTCAATGAGTTTTCCTTTATACAGATCAAAGTTGATAAATTTTACATCACCATAGCCAAGATCCTTTAATGCTCCACGACAAGAGCGAGAATATTGTCCTAATCTGCATATACCCGGGCTATCCAGCATTAACAAGGCTTCAGCACCCAGTTCAATGGCTTCAATATAATTTCCAAGCACCAGTTTATATGGCAGGCAAACCGCCTCCGGGCTGTGTCTTGTGCCCAGCGAAAGAGTTTTTTTGCTGTTATAAGGGGCAATGATAACCTCTCCACCGAGTCTTCTAATAGCACCTGCAAGGGCTATTGACAGGGTACCCATATGCGGAAAAGAAATCTTCATAAGTATTTTATCCTATACTAACTTTTTCTATATGTTGTAATTCAAGGTTGCTATCTGCATTAGAGGATGAAGAAACTTGTTTATTAAGTGTTGTAATAATGCTTTTACGTTTTCTTCTAAGCAGCATGTCTGTAAAAGCTTCCAGTCTAGTTATAAAGCCAGCTTCACCAGTATGTTCATCAATTGTCAGGTTTAAAACAGGCTTTTTAGCTCTTTTTGCCTTTCTGGTAATTCGCTCAATCATAAGTGAATCAGGGCCGCAGCCAAAGGCAGTCATAGTAATAATGCCGTCAATATTATCATCATACATATAGTGTCCGGCAACACCTGTAACTTCAGTCTCATTAGCCCAGTATAAAACAGCCCCAAGTTTTTCGATACCTGCAAATTGATCTTCACGTTTAACTGAATCAGGCACTATAGCATTTGCACCAAGGGCATTAAGTTTCTTAACCAGCCTCATACTAAAGTAATTATCATAAATGTTATATGCATGAGAGCATATAACAACATTAATTGGTTTATCAGAAGGCAGTGCACCCGCATCAGGTTTATTACCTGTGGCAACTGCCAGTGCTGTTTCATAGTAATAACCGGCCTGCATCAGATCCATAAATTTATTATGGCATGCCCAGCCAGCTTTTGAAGCAGCTTTGATTTGTTTTTTATTTGTAATACCAAGAGGTTTTACTGAATCATAAAGATATTCATGTAACCCCTGGTGCTTTTCAGATTTATCAAGTGTTGGTTCTACTAGCAAGAAGTCTTTTCTGACAACATTTCTTACTAAATCAGGCAGCCCTCTTAATTTAGAGCAGTTATATATCTTGAAAGCCACAGATTGAATGCTTGGAGAATAAATAGCATCAACGTTTTTATCTACCAGATCCAGAACGTGACCAATATATATCTTAACAGGCAGGCAGGTTTCAGGTACTACAAGTGCACTGCCCCTGCTAACCATCTTTTTATTTGTTTTTCCGGATAGAATCACCTCAATACCCAGGTCATTAAAGAATCCGTACCAGAAAGGGTAGTAAAGATAATACCCCAGAGAACGTGGAATACCTATGTGCATAGAGCAAGCTCCTTTTGGGTGGGTTTATAGTACTTATTACGTCTTCTTCTAATAAGATCGACAAAGGCTTCCAGACGTGTAATAAGGCCAGCCTTACCGGTATACTCATCCATTACGAGGCTAAGAACGGGTATATCCTCATTTTTACTTACATGTGGCAAAATAGATTGAGAAACTATTTCAGGGGTACAGTTAAATGGCCCTAGATGAACAACACCATCGATGCGCTTTTTGGAAGCGTATACAGCATCACCAATGCTTTCAATGCAGTCACCGCCAATGGCTCTATTCATATAGTTTGCAGCATACATTGTTGATCTGTCTCTATGAGACATTTTTCTATAGAGAAATCTTGGCAGCAAAGCATTATTGGTCCAGTCGCTAAGCATAACCTGTCTGTCTACTTCACAGCCAAGGTAGCCAAGCTCTTTTTCTATTTCCATATTGGTAAATGGATCCAGCAGAACAAAGAATTCTCCTGTCAGATGAACCTGTAAAATATCTCTATCAGGGTCAATCAGCACTTTATCCATTCTGTTAAGAGTTTTTTGAACAGTTTCTCTAATCATGCTGACGCTATTAGCCCTATCAATAAGCCTGCGCCCCCTGTTATAGAGTCTTTCGGCTTCTCCTCGTTTGATTTCTCTGGGCCTGATTTGAAAAAGTTTTCTCTCTATAATATCCAGTGCATCAAACTTGGCAAAGCCAAGACGGGTTGCTCTTACCAGGTCAACAATATTACAACCACCGCTTGCTTCTGCAAACTTAGTTGTAACTTCTTTTAACTTACCCTTATAGAGGTCAAAGATAATCATATCAAACTCATAACCAAGATCTCTTAGCTTTGCTTCAATGTTACCGGCGTAATTACCAAGGCGGCAGGTACCGGGAGCCTGAAACATAATTATCGTGTTTGCGCCACGTTCAAGGGCTTGTATGAAGTTACCGAGAATGATTTTATATGGCAGGCAGACGGTTTCTACACTATGTCTTGTGCCAAGAGTCAGTGTTTCTTTGTTGTTATAAGGAGGTAAGTGTATCTTAGCCCCCATATGCCTGAGCATACCTGCAACTGGAACTGCAAGATTGCCCATCTGTGGGAATGTTACCAGTCGTTCTTGTTCTTTTTTAAGCATAATATAGATAACTCCAAATTAAACGAGCAATTTAGCTGCTGACTAACTCTAGATATGCTTTTGGGCCTCCAATAGAAGCTTTTTGAGGACAAACCCTTTCGCAGGTCTGACAGTCAACGCAGTCATTAGCATTAATCTGGTATTTATTATCTTCTGTTTTATATATAGCGTCTGTCGGGCAGAGCGGAGCACATGTTCCGCAGGCTGTGCAGAGTTCTTGATTAATTTGATGCGGCATTTTCTACTCCTTTACTAAACTTTAGAAAGTTCCATTTCTTCAATATCTTCAGTAGATTCAACATCACCTTCATCCACCGGGTCAGCAGAAAGTTTTTCAAGTGCTGTCAGATCTTTGCCACACTGGCAGCCGCCTTCTAGCTCTTCACATCCACCGTGTTTGTCGCCGTGTGGTTTTTTAGTACTACAGAGTACGACACGGTCGTGATACCATTCTCCTGGCAGCGGGAACAGTGTCATAAAGTAGTCTTTAACCCAGTTTTCATCCATAATTTTAGCAACATCATGTGAATATTTGTCGATAGCTTCAGTTAATTCAGGTTTTACGAGGTAATCATCAGCGCCTGGATGGGTTGGATATGGTTTAAATTTCTTATAATATCCTCTCAATACCCATGGACGATCAACGATCATACAGGGTCTCATCATATTGCCATCATACGGTGCCCCTTTTCTGATTGCCTGGAAGAATGGGGACTTCAGGGCATCTGTAATAGTGCAATCTTTGATGTTGTGTGTAGCAAGGTGAACAAATGTACATGGTTCTACGTCACCTGCCGCATTAATATGAATATATTGTCTACCGCCAGCTATACATCCCATCATTTCAGGGCCATCACCCCAGAAATCAACGGTCATCATTGGCAGTGTATTTCTTGCGTTATAAACGTTCTGTTTAATATATTCTCTCTGTTTTGCATCAGGTATAAGTTCAGGGTTAGGGCTATTACCCACCGGAACATAGTGAAAAACCCATGTCCAGAGGGAACCTTTATCTGATAGCCATTTCATAAACTTGTCGCTGACAACTTCTTCAGAGTTCTGTCTGGTAGCTGTAAGAGATGCACCCCAGAATATGCCGGCTTTTGTGAGTTTATCCATTTTTTCTGAAAGCATTTTGAAGCAACCTTCACCTCTGATGGCGTCTGTAGATTTTTCCCAGCCAGCCAGACTTAGCATTGGGGCGACATTTCCGAGTTGTCTGAGTTTTTCGATGTTTTTATCTGTTAAGAGTGAGCCGTTAGTAAAGACCAGAAAGATGCAGTCATCATATTTTTTGGCCAGTTCAAAGAATTCCATTCGGCAGAAAGGTTCACCGCCAACAATTGGCAGTATGTGTATGCCGTGTTCATCTCTTGCTTCGCCTAATATTCTGTCCCATTCTTCGATGGGCAGGTCTCTGACTTTGCTCTGATCATATTCTGAAGCCCAGCAGCCAACGCAGTTAAAGTTGCATTTTTCTGTAATACTTGCCAGCAAGACTGTTGGCGGATAAAAACCGTGTTTATCAAAATATTGAGCTCTTTTCCTCAGGTTATCTCCATAATATCCGTGTAAGAAGAAATTTGCCAGAAATTTATTTCTGCAATTAGGGTCCAGTGTGTCGATAATCTTTTGCCACCAGTGCAGGTGTGCATGGTCTGTTTCAAAGAGCCATCTCATTCTGCGTGCGTGACGTACGCCTCCCTCTGAGTGGGCAATTTTTTCAAACATTTTTGTCAGCATGATCAGGTTTTTCTTGCTGGATGTTGAAACAAAGTTCAAAAACTGGTTTATAACAAAGTTCTGGCCTTTTGTTTTTAGAAAGTCAATGTATTTTGAGCCGGTTCTCTTTTTCCACATTTGTTCCTGGGGTAATACTCTAAGCATATTTACTTCCCTTTATACTGTGTACATAACTAATAATATATTAAAGCTAAAAAACTTTATGCAAATTCTTTATATATCTAATTCTTCCTCCGTACCTTATTGCTTTCTCTCGTTATTGTGGGTGATAATAGCTATTTTAATATCATTTTACTCAACAAATACTTATACTATATGTTTCTGCATAATACCTTATTTAAAATTTATCGTACAACAAATTTTATGTTTTTTACATAAAAATATGTAAAAACCCTGTCTTATTTATATTTATGTTAAGAAATTTAACCCAATATTAACCATGGCTACATGTTTACGGTTATGAAGATACAGAGATTCTGAAGACTTACAGGTTTAAGGTTCTTGAAATATTTTTGGTTAAAGCTGTTACATAAACACAATCTTGATATTCGTCGTAAAAGGTTAACTTTGCCTGATAGCCATAAATACCCGCAAAAAGAATAAATCTTTCATTATGTTGTATTGATCTTTAATAGATGAAATTACCCAGTAAATCTAAATGCATTGGCTCAAGATTTTTTCGTTATATATTGATTATAATAGGTGTATAGCCTAATTAACAGTCATTCGTTTTTTCTGGTATTTCTATTACCTTGCAAAAGAGAGTTTTAGAGTTTTTAAGGTACTGAATAGTTTTAAAAAACTTGACAGGTATTTTACTTAAGCAACAGAAAGTGTTTAATTTTTGCCTAATGGAATTTAAGGTTTTTTAAAATCTGCTATGTGCCTCTTAGAAGGTATTAACAGTTAATCAGAGAAGAAAGGATTCAAATAATCTCATATTTGCATTAACAAAATATCATCTAACACTGCGTTATCCGTAACTTAAAACTTAGGAAATTTAAGAGAGACTGGAATCACACCCCCTGCTTCCATCAACTCTCTTACATTGAAGCAATTCAGGCCAGGCTTAATGAGTATTTAGAATCCCAAATTTGCTCTTCTGGCCAAACTTAATAAAATATAGGTTTAAAAGAAAAAAGAAAGGAGAAAAATAACTCATCTAACAGCTAACACAGGTATTAACGGGTCGGTTAAAAAAGAGGAGAGAGATCTATGACAGCATTTAGTGCTCAAATGCACCAGCACCAATTGAATCTGATCAAGCAGATGGGTAAATATCAAAATAGTATCGCAGAATACAACTTTAATAAGTTAATCAGGTACTACAAAGATGCTATTAACTCAGCTCAAACGTCAGATGAAGCCAGAGGTATAGCTCAAGCGCTGGAAGGTGTTCTGGCCCAAAGAGGTCAGGGGCTCGCCGACGTTCAGGGACTTAATACTGATAAACTTACCGGCAATCAGGCAGGCCTCGAAGGGTTGGATCCTGGAAAGGCCGCAAAGCAAGCCCGTAAAGAACAGTATAAGCCAATGTTTAAAGATCTTGAAGCCGAGTTTAATGTCGCCAGCAATAAAGATGGTGACTGGGCTAAAGCCGCCAAAGAGAATGAAAATGTACGTATACTAGACAAAAATGGCCAGGATGTCACCCAGACCTTCAATGGTGACAAGTTAAAAGGCTATACGCTTGAGATTAATTCTCAAAAGTATGGCAAGGTTCAAATTCAGCCCGGCGGAGATGGCAATATTAACGGCGGCGACGACAAAATATTAATGGTTGGCGGTCAGGCCGCAGCCGGAAATATGATGGCTGGCCTCCAGGGTATTAATAACCCCACTCAACAGGCTGGCTTATTAAACCCGCTTGCAGGCATTATGGGCCTTAACCCCACTGAACAGGCCGCAGCCGAAGCTAATCAATATGCTATGCAGCCAGGCATGTTCTCTGAAGCACAGATCAAAAGTCTCATTGCCGCAATCCTGAATCAATCACTTGCTTCTATTGAACAGAAAGAATATCTTCAACAGTTCAATGTTGCCTGATCGTAGCCTGCCCATAGCGTATATTTCCATATAAGCACTGTTAGAAATACTTCAGGCAACAAAAACAAGAAGGAACAGGGTTAAGGGCTTGCCTGTCAGGCCTTTAACCCCTCCGGTTTAACAAAATTCTATGCTGTTGCTAAAAAACTGTTAACTTAACTGAAATCCAGTCACTGTAACTCTTTACTGATCTAGCTAAGTGATTTTACACAGATAAACTTGAGTGAACCTGTCTATCTGGTACCACCAAATAACTCAAGAATTTCACTGTATATATTATGTATAATGATTGTAAATAAACAACATCCCTGACAAGATAATTGTTCTGGTATTTCTTTAACCTTATTAGAGAGAGAATTAGAGTTTTTATGGTACTGAAAGTTTTGAAAGCATTATCAGGTGCGTCTATTAAGTGACAGTTAGTTTTTATCTATTAACCTAAACTGTTTAAGCTAGTTTTAACGCTTAAAAATTATGCAAAAAGGTAATTTAACCTGCATCAAAATTCATTTTCATAATGCTTTTCAAAATACTTAATTTAATGCACGACTCTCAACATCGTCTAAATATGCGTAAAATCAGTTATTATTCACGAAGTATCTTGAGAGAGAATGGAATACCTCCTGTTCCATGCCCGCTCTCTTTCATTAACACAATGAAGACTAAATATTGTGCGAGGTTTGAACATTAAGAGGAGTGTAAAAGATGTCATCTACAGTATTTAACCCGGGCTAGCTCCTTTAACTGAACTAATAATTCAGTATTTAGTCTAATGACTATATAAAAATCTAGTGACAAAGAGGAGAGAAAACGTGATAAGGGATCATCTTTACAACTACGGCATTGAAGACTCAGAAGATAAGCTGAACTTTATCAACAGAAACATTGCAAAAAACATTATGACACTTGCTGTAAATATGCTTGATGAATCCAAATTGAATAAAGTTCAAAGCATGCTTTTAAGTCTAACCAGCTCAGAGCTCAGATCACTAAAAAATTACCTTGATTATCAAAAATATCGCTGTAAAGCTTTTTTGAATACTCAAGAGTATCGCATCATAAAAGAGATATCAAAAATTGTTCTGTATTCCAGACCTCAGGACCCCTATCTTAAAGAAATTTTAGATGAATATAATGCAAACCTGTCTTTTATAGAAGAATTGAAAGGAAAAACAACCCAGACAGACAACCCCAAAACACTAAACAAGCTCTATAAAACCATGGATGCCATCAACAAAAGGAATACGGAACTCATTGAAGAGGTTAACAACTACAAAAAAAGAAAGGAGGATTCATAGACGAAAACCCCTTTTAAATGTTTACTCTTAAAGATTGAAAGGAAATAATACTTTTTATTTACAAAACAGAGAGGAGACTAACAACTTACAAAATCTCTTTATTCATATCCCGAGGAGGTGTCTTTAATGCAAAATATTGAAACCTTAATGAAAGAACTAAATCTTGGCGACGAAATCATCTCAAATACACTTTTAAAGATTGATTTCATCTGCACCAAAAACGGTTACAGAGAGGATGTAAGAAATCTGCAGGCTTTAACCCTCACCGGCAACGGCGACGGTAACGGAAATAACTAACCTTAAAGCATTTTAAACATCCTAACAGGTCAGTTAAAGAAGAGGAGAGAGAAAATGACAGCATTTTCAGCTCAATTGCATCAGCACCAGTTAAATTTGATACAGCAAATGGGTAAATATCAAAACAGTGTAGCTGACTACAACTTCCAGAAGCTTATCAGATACTATAAAGATGCAATAAATTCAGCGCAAACCTCACAGGAAGCAAGAGGACTGGCAGAATCACTTCAGGGTGTATTAGCCCAGAAAGGCCAGGGCCTTGCCGATGTACAGGGTTTAAATACCAATCTGCTTAACGGAAACCAAAATCAGGCTAATCCGAATCAGGCTAACCCTATAGCAGGGAAGGCTGATGCCGGCAAGCAAAAAGGCAGCGAAGAAGACAAAAAGATCATTGCAGACCTCAGTCAGGAATATGGCATAGATGTTAAAAAAGCAGGCACCACAAAAGACTGGCTGGAAAAAGCTAAAACTGATCAAAATGTCAGAGTTCTTGATAATACTGGCAAAGATGTCACTGCTGAACGTGAAGGCAGAATCAAAAAAGGTGATATACTTGAAGTAAATTCAAAACAACACGGTTTGGTAAGGATTTCTGTCGGCGGCGACGGTGAAATCAATGGCGGAGACGATAAAGTTATTATGAAAGGCGGCCAGGCTGCTGCAGGAAACATGATGGATGGTCTCAATCAGATTAACAACGTCCCGGGTCAGCAACAGGCCAACCCCGCACAACCAAACGCTGTTAATAACCTTGCTCAAGCTCTTGGTATTACACCTGATCAGGCTGTTCAAAACCAGTTAGCCATGAATCCGGATGCAACCAACCAGCAAGCTCTGTTTACTGAAGCTCAGATAAAAAGCCTGATTGCTGCTATTTTGAATCAGTCATTGTCTGCTATTGAACAGAGACAATATATGCAACAAATGCAACAAGTTTTTTAAGCTTTAGAAACCTTATATAAGAGATCAGTGCATAACTTAAAAAAATCGATTTTCAAACCCAGATCCCGCCCACCCTAAAGGAAGGCATTGGGTCTCACTCACAGGCTATGCCTGCTCGTTCAACCCATATATTAAATTTATATTTTTTGAAAATCGAAAACAATAAATTTGTCATTCTGGTTATGCATCAGTATTTATAAGAGAGTTTACTAAAATCTAAAAACTATTTATACCTGAATCAGGCGTATTTATATATATATATCAGGTATCCTCTGTCAGGCTGATAGTCAGGCTCTGTAAACTGTAATCATTTTAGTAAAACTATTAACAGAGGAGAGATTCTATGGCATCATCAACCCAGGTTATTAATGCTCTTCAGCAAAGCCCTACGGGCATGAAGCTTCTTCAGGAAGCTCAAAGAAGAGGTGTACAGATTAATTTTGCACAAAATAACGGTGATAATGTACTCGGACAGTATAATCCGAATAATAATACAATAACTGTAGAGAATAACGACCTTGAAACAATGGTAGAAACGTTAGCGCATGAACTTGTACATGCGACGACCCCAGAAAATGGAAATTCTCTCAACGAAGAATATTCTGCTTTTGTCATAGGTGAACAGGTAGCAAAAGAAGCCGGTGTCGACAATAACCCGCATAGTGCTGATTTCTGGAAAAATCACGTAGCCAATTCATATTCAGGTCTGGCAAAGGACAACGGTATCTTTGGTGCACTGAATGCACTTGGTATTGCAGCAAATGATGCACAGGCAGCAATAAAACCTGCCGCTCAGAATGCAGCAGCCCCAACATATGGTCAGGCAGCAGCGGCAGCAGCAAATATAACCCCGCAACAGGCTGCAACAGACCCCTTTACGTCTGCTATGAATCAGGCTAATAGCATTATTGGAGGACCTCAGGCCGCAGCGGCACCGGCTGCTACTGCTGATCAGGCTAACCCCTTGAACCAGGCTGACCCGCTGGCTGGTGGTAATCAACAGCTCATGCAGTTTATTATGATGATCGTTCAGATGCTAATGCAGATGTTTGGCCAGATGATGGGCGGTATGGGCCAGCAACAAGACCCTCTGATGCCACAAACTAACCCGTTAAACCCGTTAAATCCGGTTACTCCGCAGGCTACACCTCAGGCTGCTCCTGCACAAAGACAGGTGTGTGCAAAGTGTGGCGGAGCTGGATGTGACGTTTGTGGTGGTAAAGGCTATATTCAGCAGGCTCAGGCCCCTCAGCATATGATAAATCCGCAGTATCAAATAGAAAACAAGCAACAACCATTTATGATGACGGCGTTTAATATTACTGCATAAGTATATACAGATTCCCTTTACTCCTATCTGCTCTATATCTCTAGCTCTCCACTTGCTTAACAGGCACGTAAGTATCCTTGTGCCCCCACCCAAAAAAAAACTCATTCCCATCTTCGACTCCTGCTACAGGAGTTTTTCTTTTGCCTGTAATCCATAAGTTTTGCTTCTGGCTATGTTTGCGTTTTTTAAATCCATCTTGAGATTTCAGACCTTGCTCATCAGTTGATTTTAAAACTGAGATTCTACCATTTGTTTGCATAATATAAACGGCTTATCTCTGGTTGTTGGTTCTTGATAGTAAATTTTTAAACATTGTTTTGCACCAATCGTATGTGCAATTAACCTGTGATAGCCCCTTGCTGGTTTTTTGTATACACATTCCAGGAGAAGAATATATGAGCATACTACCATCAGGCTCAAAGAGCATTTTCTTTTCATCTGAAAACTCTATTACTGCTGATTTCAAATTGCCCTCAGGGTATGAATACGCATAATAACCTACAGGATATTTCTTTGAAGAGATTGTTGTAACAAGTTTGAGCTTACTTTCAGGATTAGTATTGCGGTAATCATAAGTATAAATAAACCTACTATCTTTAACCTGATATTGATAATTTGGCAGGCAGGTTAAAAGGCCCTCACTGGTTTGTTTTGTTGTATTGGCAGTAGACATACCATTACAATGTGCTATATTACTTTTAGAATCATTATCTCCTGGAGATAAATGATATATGTTTGCTGTTCTGGGAACTTTGTTTATGGTTTGTTCTTTGACAATACTTACAAAACGAAGAAAATCCTCTTTAATCTCTGCGAAAATACAATTATAAGATGTAACGAGCAGACAAATAAGTGTTATAACCCCTGTGTATACAATCTTTTTATTCATATTCCCCTCACCTGAGATCAACTCAAAACTTAAAAATATATACATTTAAATTTTATATTAAATGGTAAAAAAATTAAACAGGGGACTTGCCCGGAATAGTTTAAAACTCTTCATTATATAATCAATGTCATAAGTAATCAGATTTCAGAAAATTGGAGACTTTTAGAATTGTTTAATTTTTTATGTCGTTTAGTATAGTTACAAATGATTAGCATTTTAAACCCTCTAGAATAAATAAACTATAAATTGATGAATAATTCGGGTTAATGAATCGGTAAAATATAATCCAAAATATCAATTTTTATACTAAAATAACCTTTAAAGAAAACTTCATTGACAAAAATCTAATTAATCACCAGTCAGATTAAATCACGATCAATACAAATAAAAGAAAAGGAAACAAAAATGAAGGGCATCAACATTCAAAAAATGCTTAAACAGGCACAGAAAATGCAAAACGCTATGAACACAGTGCAGGAAGAACTCTCAACAGTAGAAGTAGAAGGGTCAGCAGGTGGCGGCATAGTAACAGTAAAGTATAACGGCAAAGGTGAATTTCATTCTATCAAATTAACAGCTGATGCAATAAACCCTGAAAACCCTGAGAGTGTATCAGAAGAAGACATTGAAGCATTAGAAGATCTAATTACCAGTGCGATTAAAGATGCTTCCAGCAAAGCCAATCAGCTTGCACAGGATAAAATGTCATCCGTTACTGGTGGAATGGATCTCAACCTGCCACCCGGTCTGTTTTAAACTATGGAATACACAAAACCTCTCGCACGTTTAATTGAAGAATTTCAAAAATTCCCAGGTGTGGGGCCAAAATCAGCCCAGAGGATGGCTTTTTTTCTCTTAAAAAAAAGCGATGTCGAAGTAAAACAATTTGCTGAATCCATTCTTGAAGCAAAAACACTTATAACTTATTGCCCTGTATGCTATAATATGAGTTCTCAACAACCCTGCGAAATTTGCTCAAACAAAAAACGTGACCGGGAAATCATCTGTGTTGTTGCTGATACGAAAGACCTTATAGCCCTTGAAAGAACCAGAGAATATAGAGGGCTTTATCACGTTTTACAGGGTTTAATCTCGCCACTTGAAGGTATAGGGCCAGATAGTCTGCGTGTTTCTGAACTGCTAAGGAGGCTGGAAGACGAAGTTCAAGAGGTTATTCTGGCAATAAATAATTCAGTTGAAGGTGACGCAACTGTTTTATATATTCATAAACTTATAAAACCTTTTGGCAAAAAAGTTACTCGAATTGCTTTTGGTCTGCCTGTAGGAAGCGATCTTGAATATGCAGACGAAATAACACTTACAAAGGCACTCGAAGGAAGACATGAGATTTAATTCAATGGAAATTATTATCTCTAAAGATAAAATAACCCGAGAACATCTAAAAAGCCTTTATAATGAAAATTCTATAGAAATGTCAGGCAATTATGACATTGAAAAAGTATATAATGCCATAAAAAATTCTTATCTAGTTGCAGGTATCTGGAACAGTGATGTATTAAAAGGCTTTTGCCGTATTATTTCTGACGGAATTTACTTTGCCAGAATACAAGAACTTATACTTTCACCGGATATAAGAGAAACAGATGACATTATTACAGAATTGTTAAACGCAGTATTCAACGAATGTAAAGGTATAAAAAGTTTTCATATGAACCCGGGAGTTTACGAAAAAAAAGAAATTTATACACGCAAACACAGCTCTCTTACACCCCGGCTGCGCAAAATATACTGGTCAATTCACGAAGATGAGTTTTAACAAAAAGCTTTTCCATAGCAATAAGCTCCTTCAAGGGCCCAGGAAGAGCCTTTTGAAGCCCACTGAGTAGCTGCTTTAAATCCTTCTTTTGTGTTTGGAAATTCCTGAAAACGGTTGTCCTGATAGCACGCAAGGGTATTTTTGTGACAATCTACGCCTACAAATTTTTTCATTTTCGGTGTATCCTCCTATTGTTATGTAATTTTGATAGGTGTTTTAATGGACAATCCTGTTTATAGTTGTTTCGACAGGTATTTCTTAAGTCTTATTAACTTCCTTTTATTATAGATTATCATTTTTTTATAGATAAACAGGCGGGAACTTGCTGCGACGAAGCCCGAAAAATCTCCTACAAACAGATCCTTCGCTGCGCTAAGGATGACTCAAAAGTTCTAAAGAGACTAATAACTACCGGAGCGAACTTAGTTCGCTCCTGAGAGAGTTTTATTTCGGGACAATTCAGGTATTCAATAAACTATTATCATTGATAGGAAGGCTTTTAGTCTGACGTGATAATCCAGAATAAACATTTGATAGATCCTTCGCTTCGTTCACAAAGACTTTTATGGCCTGTTGATTGCGATTCGATATCAGATTCAGTCCCTGTTTTTGCTGTAATCAGTAATCAGAGGTTCTGGTAAGAATCCTGACTAAAAAAATGTGTTATCAATTTTTGGCTTTACTGTTGAAGTGTTCCAAGTTGACTATTCATATAACCACTTTGTGACTGCATTTTACTGATTGCTTCTTCCATGGCAGCAAACTGCCTTTTAAGTTGCTCTTCTTTTTTATCAAGACTCTCAAGGGCTCTTGCAATGCTTTTATTCAGGTCTTTGATTTGATTATTTATAGCCTCATCCCGTGCTGCAAAGAAACCGTTAACACTATCGAGAGAGCCATCAGTAGTAGTTTTTAGTTTTTGCATAACACCGGTAATATTTGTTGTTGTATTACCCAGAAACAGGTCTCTAACAGCCTCAGGATCCTGATTGAGCTTGTCAATAAAGGCATTTTTGTCAAATTGCAATTTTTTTGGTGCATCCCCTTCCATGCCAACCTTACCAGTTGTAATTCCAACAGAAGCAAGAGATATAAGATCTGAATTTGCTACAAGATCAGTTACCTGTTGTCTCAGGTTATTTCTAAATCTAATCATTGCGTTATCACCGGCCAGAGCTCCTGTTTTAGAGTCTACCTGCTGGTCAATATAACTTATAACGCTGTTAAAATCATCAACAAACTTTTGTACTGCATCTACCAGTTTATCAGTATCCTGTTGAATAGAGATGGTTACATCGCTACCACCTGATGGTGCAATAAGTTTGAGTGTAACATCTTTAATACCGGTGACGGCGTCTGTTACAGTATTTGATGTACTTTCTATGATGGGGCCGCCGTTAATCTGGAAGGTGGCATTTTGTCCCAGTGTCTGGTATGCAAGCGAATCACCGGGCTGAATCATGTTTACGGCACTTAAGAAATTTGAAGTATCTCCTGGTGCACCTAATGTAATAGCTACTTTGCCCGGGTCTTTAGAAACAAACTCAATTTTATTGGTTCTTATGTTATATGTTGCTGTAACATTGGCATTGGCGTCACTATTAATCTTGTTCATCAGGCCTTCAAGGGTTGTTGAAGCGTCAATAGTAAATGTTGATCCGCCAATAGTCACTGTACCGGCAGTCACAGCTGTCTGAAGGTTTGCTGCGTTATCTGTGAGTGTTCCAGCTGTTTTAATAGCTGATAGCGGGTTTGCACTGAGGAGATCATCACCCACATATGTTCCTACGTCAAGCTGTGTAACAGCTAAGAAATTTGAGGTATCTCCATTAGAGCCAACGGTGATTGTTCCGGCTCCTAGATTCTGAAGTGTTACTATACCTCCGGCAATAGATGCATTAATCTGTCCACCAAATGCAGCATTAATGTTTCCAAGCACAGCATCTACATCATCGCCACTATTAACAGTGATTTCCTGGGCATTGCCATCATAGTATACTGTGAATGTACCTGCTTTTCCTGCGCCATTAGCCATATCACTAACCAGTGTAGTGCCATTAACAAGGTTTGCAACATTTCCTGTTGATGAGCCAGAGCCAAGACTTTCTGCTTTTGTTGCTGTAGCTATGGTTAAAATGTTTAAATCAAGCGTTTGATTAGCTGCTTTTGATCCTGCAGTTGCGGTTGCGATGCTTTCATTTGATGAGGTGGTCTTTTTGGCCTTAAAAAGATCCATTGAGGTTGTGATATTACCGTCAGTTAATTTTTGTATAGAGCTATTAAGAGTTTTTACTCTTGTTTCAACATTATCGACATACGTTCTCGATTTTGAAAGATCGCTTATACGCTGTTCCATCAAATCGATGGGACGTCTTTCAATTGCGAGCAACTGATCTATAATATCGTTTACCGGTAAACCTGATGCCAGACCACTGAAGGAAATACTCATAAGCTTATTTATCCCTGTTAATAGATGAAACCCTATTATTAATAATAAGATGTGTTGCAAGTATTATCATCCACTAGCTATAGTATTTATAATATTATGCCCGCACAGGTTACATTTTAAACGCTTATAATTAACGTCAAAAGTAATCAGATTTCAGAAAATCCTGGAGACTTTTAGAATTGTTTAATTTTTTATGTAGTTTAGTATAATTTTTAAGATTTTATCGCAGGTTTTGAGAAACCTGAAAATTTATTCTCATCATCATTTAAGATGATATTAACACCAAACAAAACACTTCTTTAACTTTGAAAGTAAGATAAAGAGTAATTTAATTATTTTAGATACCAGCCAGATGTGAATTTAAACAAACTATTACCGGGTAACCTTCGTTACCGGAGTTTTTCGAGAACCTTTGTAATGAAGTTTTCAGAAAATTGAACTTTATCTCCAAATTCTTCATAAAGAAAATGCCTGACTACTTCTCTTTGAAATGCTTCAGGTTCTTTGCGGCAATCAATAAGCATATTGGCAAAGATATCTTTTTCAGAGACTTTGCCAGCACTAATTGCATTGGTTACATTTTTAGAGTTTGTTTTTTGCACACTGGAATTTCCAATTTTGGTTTCAACCACGATGGTCTCTTCCCCCCTCAAGAAAGTACTCAATATTTGTATGCTACCTATTATAGTTAGGAATATAGTTTTATGCTACTAATAATAAAATTCTCAAGCAAAAAAAGTGATAGCAAAAGCGATTTTGTTTTACAAAGCGTTACAATTTATACTTTAATAGAATATTAAATGCTTTTATTTAAAAAATTACTTTTACCGAACAATAATTTAGTTTTATAATATCTAAACAAATAATAAATTGTATAAATATAAAGGGTATGAAAATGGGCAAATCAAAAATCAACTCATCAACAATAACAAAAGCAGTCAAACTTCTCTGTGAACAGGCTAACTATTACCTGCCACAGGATGTATTTGAAGGTATACATGAAATGTATCTCCAGGAAGAGTCACCACTGGGCAAAAACCTGTTAAACGAGATACTTCATAACGCCTATCTTGCGTCAAAATCCAGGCGCCCCATCTGTCAGGATACCGGTCTTACAGTTGTATTCATTGATATAGGCCAGGATGTTGAGCTAGAAGGAGAAAACCTGTATGATGCCATTAATGAAGGTGTTAAACAGGCTTATTCAGATGGTTTCTTAAGAAAGTCTATTGTAGATGACCCTGTATTTGAAAGAAAAAATACAGGCACAAATACTCCGGCCGTTATCCATAGCCGCATTGTTCCGGGTAATACCATAAAAATTATCATCGCCCCTAAAGGAGGTGGCAGCGAAAATATGAGTACCCTGAAAATGCTTAAACCTGCTGAAGGTGTTGAAGGTGTAATCAAATTTGTCGTGGATTCTGTCAATATCGCAGGCGCAAACCCCTGCCCGCCTATTCATGTTGGAGTAGGTATCGGTGGATCAATGGAATATGCCGCATTACTTGCCAAAAAAGCCCTGCTAAATAAAATTATACCGCAAGAAGAACTGGAAGAACAGGCTAAATCGTGCAAAAAATCAGCTCTCGAGCTAAGAATACTCAAAGAAATTCAAAAACTTGGTATCGGTACACAGGGCCTCGGAGGTACACTTACAGCTATTGGTGTTAGCATTGAAATGTATCCCTGCCACATAGCCAGTATGCCAGTTGCTGTCAACATTAACTGCCACGCTGCAAGACATGCAGAAATAATCATTGATGAAACTACAGCTGTTCAAAATACCCCGTCAGAACTGTTTGATATGCCTGAACCTGAAATACTTGCAGAAGACAGCACGGTTAAAAAAATTAACCTGCCTCTTACAGAAGAAACCATTAAAAATCTTAATGCAGGCGATAAGGTACTTCTGAGTGGCACAATCTTTACCGGTCGTGATGCTGCCCATAAACGCCTGGTTAACTGTATAGATAAAAATGAAAAACTGCCTGTTGATCTGAAAGGTCAGATAATATATTATGTTGGCCCATGCCCGGCAAAAGAAAATGAGGTTATTGGCCCTGCTGGCCCTACAACATCAGGCAGAATGGATGCTTATGCTCCTTCTCTTCTGACTCTGGGGCTAAAAGGAATGATTGGCAAAGGGTATAGAAATCAGTCTGTTATTGATTCTATCATTGCTAATAAAGCTATTTATATGGTAGCAACAGGTGGCGCAGGAGCTCTTCTTGCACAAAAGATCAAAAAAGCTGAGGTTGTAGCCTATGATGACCTTGGTCCTGAGGCTATATACAAGCTTGAGATAGAAAATTTTCCTGTAACTGTCTGTATAGATAGCAAAGGTAATAATTATTACGATATAGGTAAGAATAAATACAAAAAACAGTAATTCAATAAATATAAATTCCACACAAGACCGGATAATACCGGTTTTGTTGTTTGTAAAACCTGTCATTAAAGACTCATGCAAAACTTAAAAAATTCTATTATTATGTTATGTGCTGGTATATATATAATTAAATAATCCTGAGATTTTTTTGGGTTCATTAACTTGAATTATTGCTGTTTTTGTTGTATTAATAAGCAGGTTGTCAGTCAAACAGTGGAAGATAAGAAAAATAAATTTAAAAAACGTTACATCAAGGGGGAAATTAAGCAACTTTTTTTAATCAGGGGTTTTTACTTTTAAAATATGTGGGATAAGAAACAAAATTCATGAATATAAGTTCGATAGCGAATAGTGCGGCTATTACAGGCTGGACAAGCAATAAAGGGGTTCAAAAAATCCTTTCAGATATAGGCAATGAGTCTAAATTGCTGCCTGTAGCCTTGCTTGAACTGGGGGTACAGACAGGCAGAAGCTATCATGCTCAGAAACGTGGCGGATATTATGAGTTTAAAGAAACTTTGCTTGAAGGGGCCCTGGCAGCAGCAGTCTGGATGGGTGGTATAAAGATATTAAATAAAGTCGGTGACCTGGCTTTTGAGAAATTACTTGGTATTAATACTTCTGTTGACTGGAAACAGGTTCCGGATCTTGCTAAAGGCAGGTTAAATCCTGATAAGTTTATGAAATTGACATATGGAACCAAGTTTTTAAAACTGGTTGCCAGTGTTGGTTTAAGTATATATACTGTAGGTGTTCTTATCCCCAAATATAAACAGAAATTAACGAGAGAAAGTATTCAAAGAAAGAAAAAAGAAGAGGCTATTGAAAAATCAAAATCCAGTATTAAGCCCCATGTGCTGGAAAACATAAATAAGAGTCTTCTTTCTACAAAGTCTGACTACCAAATACCGGTTAATTTACCTGAAAACATCACTGTTGAACATTTAAAAGTTCTTGCTGATAGTCCTCTTCACGGGACAAGATTTATGGGTCATTCTCAAAAAGGCAATGAGCCAAGCTTTACAGGTGCTATGAATATTCTAACAAAGGTGGGTTATGCACTTGAAAATCAAACAATACCCCAGCTGGCTGTAATTGATACAGGTATTACAGGTGGAAGAATCATCAATGCCAGAAATAAAGACGAAGCAATAGAGATTTTCTTTAGAGATTCTGCTTCAAGTATGTTCTATTATTTCTGTATACCTTTGATAAGTAGAGGTTTGGCGGGTATGTTTGATGCTAAACTTGGTATTCATACTGCTCTTGACCCTAAAGCTATGGACCCAGTTTCTCAGGCATTTAAGCAGCGTATTTTTGATATTGCAAAGGCCAATAAAGGCGTCATTGGTATTGATGATATTCAGAAAGCTATAATGGGTACAAGTAATACAGCTGTATCTGATGCCGTTAAGAATGCACTGTTAAAGTCTTCAGGGCAAACCCTGACGCCAGATCAGGTAAAAACAATTGTTTCCAATATTGATGACTTTCTGCCAAAAGCAATTCAGGGTGCAGCCAGTGCCAGCAAGTCTCAGATTGCCAGAGAGCTTCAGGCTTATCTTGCAGGTGTATCAAAACGTGCGGTTATCGTAGCACAGAGTCAAGCTCAGTCAGCAACCTCATCAAGTTTGAGGAGTCTGGCTAACCTTATGGATGATGTTGCAAGAACACAGCCGGCTTCTGCCAAACAGGTTCAGGCAGCAGCTAAATCTATTCAAGAACTATCTAATAAAGCTTATGCTCAGGTTCAAACAGGTAAGGGGCTTGATGCTAATATCCTTAAACAGGTTGAGCAAGCTATTAGATCCCTTGGAAAGACCAACCTTGATGATCAATTAATGCTAAAAATTAACCAGGGCCTTAAAACAGTTCAGGCAAGTTCTTCGACAGCAGGTTATATTACAAAAGAAGCTCTTGAAGAGGTTATTAAAGGTGGCTTAACAAGAGATTCAAACTTCTTAAAACAGGTACTGGCAAACGTAAATGGAAAGGTCGTTGGTGATCCAACAAAATATGTTTCACCGGCTGAGCATAAAACCTTACAGCAGGCAGTTGATCGTTATGCTAAACGGGTTATCAGTCAGCTTGAAAAGTCTGTTGTGATTAAGCCGGGTGAAAAAATTAGCATTGATAAGATTGATGATGTACTTAATAAGACTATTGCACAATCAAAAAATAAAAATATACTCTTCAAAGGCCTTTATTTAGCAGCAGGTCTTGCTTTAGCTATCTTCTGTTTATCCTGGGCTATTCCGAAAGCACAGTATCTGATAACTAAAATGAGAACTGGCAAAGATTCATTCCCTGGTGTGGCAGGCCTTCTTGATGATGAAACAAAAACAAATAAGCCTTTTAAGCCTGTAAACCCTGAAACATATAGTTCTGGATCTCAACCCTTTGATCTTTTTGTGAAGCAAAAGTTTGTTCAAAAAAAATAGCCTGAACTTTTTCGAGTTTATTGAAAATTGCTATTATAATCAACGTCATAAGTAATCAGATTTCAGAAAATATAGGGCGGGTGTTTTTGCATGCTAAAAGAGCCCTGTGATCGGGCTCCCTTAGCTTTATAAAAACTTTGTTTGTCGTTGATTAGTTATGTTTTCCTTTTCCGTCCTCCATGTTATGTACTAACTGTCTACACTACACACACTTTACTACACGATAAGACCTACACTACATTAGTTTAGGCTATGGTTTTTCCGGTCTAGCACCCTCCTTTCATTGAAATACTACGTTTGCCTGGTAAAAGTTGTTTTATGATAACGATAAATCCGTTCTGTGAGTCTGTAATGTTTTTTGATGAACCTCCTTAAAAAAATAAAATGCTAAAAGACAATGTGCTTTTGGTTAATGGGTTATCCATTAAATTTTTCTATCGCATCACTCCTCTCATCTATCATTTATCTCTTCTAAATATATAAAAACAAATTCCTGTATGAAATTGCCCATTTAAAAAGGAAAAATTTATTTCTTTACAAAATTGAAACAAATAGCTTTTCTTAAGTTTTCAAGAATGAATACTGAATAAGTCTTGACTTCACTGGATTTCTCATTAGGGCGATTTTATAACTCCTTAATCTATCTGTGATTGAAGAATCCTGAAAAATTTCAAAAAAATATAAAAGAATAGATTTTTCACACAACAATTATATGAGCAACATATGCCAATACCTCTGACTTTGTGTAGTCTTCAGTGGGTTATTGTTCCATAGAATATGAGAAGGAATCAGCTTAACAAATCTTAATATTTATAAGATAAAACTAAAATGCCGGGCAATCCTTAAAAGTTACCCGGCACAATAGATTGAAGTAATCAAGTTTAAAACCTAATAATATTAGAATTTTTGAGCGATGGCTCTTGCCATATCCAGTGTAGAAGTAGAACCGCCCATATCATATGTTCGAGCTTTACCTTCTTTAATGACTTCTGCGACAGCTTCTTCCAGAGTTTTAGCTTTTTCAGTTTCACCCAGCCAGTCAAGCATCATTTTGCCTGCCAGAATTGTAGCTATCGGGTTTACTTTATACATACCAAAGTATTTTGGGGCTGATCCGTGGGTTGGTTCAAAAACTGCATAGTTTTTGCCAATATTTCCACTGCACCCAAATCCTAATCCGCCTACCAATTGTGCGCAAAGGTCTGATATAATATCTCCAAATAGGTTGGTTGTTACAATTACATCATAATTATATGGGTTTTTTAGCAGCCACATGCACATTGCATCAATATTTGCTTCTCCGTATTCAATATCAGGGTAGTCTTTTGCAACATCTCTGGCTGCATCCATAAATGTACCGCAGGTTGCTCTGAGAACGTTAGCTTTATGTATAGCTGTTACTCTTTTTCTACCATGTTTTTTAGCATATTCAAATGCTGAACGTACAATTCTTTCAGATCCTTTTCTGGTAATTGATCTGATAGAAATTGATGCGTCTTCCGGGATCTTTTTCATTTTTTCAATAGCGTACATTTCTTTTGGTACTTCTTCAAAATCTACGCCAATGTACATTCCTTCAGTATTTTCTCTGAAAACAACAAGATCAATATCATCTTTATAGTTTAGCGGGTTACCGGGATATGCTTTGCATGGGCGCAAGCAGGTATATAAATCCAGTAACTGTCTCATTTTAACAATTGGGCTGGAATATACATAGCCTTTACCCTGTAATTCAGGGGCAAGTTCTTTTGCTGCTTCACCTTTGGGTTTTGAAGTAATAGCTCCAAAGAAAGCACAATCAGTATTGTTAAGCAGCTCAAGAGTTCTTTCCGGTAGTGCATTTCCTTCTTTTACCCAGAATTCCCAGCCAATATCTCCGTGAATATACTCTGCATCAAGTTCCATTTTATCAAAAATTATTCTGGCAGCTTCACACACTTCAATGCCAACACCATCGCCTGGTAACCAGGCTATCTTGTACTTTGCCATAAGACCTCCTGCAATAAATATCTATACTTTACCATGTTTTTTTCTTAAATAAGGTACTAAACCTCCTTCTTTGAGTAGATTAACGGCTCTATCGTCCAGTGGTGCAGATTGAATAGTTTCACCAGTGGTAATATTTTTTATAGAGCCTTCAAGCAGATTTATTTCCAGCTCATCTCCCTCGTTGATTTTTTTATAAGCTTCAGGGCTGGTTATAAGTGGTAGTCCGAGGTTAATTGAGTTTCTGAAAAAGATTCTGGCAAAAGAGCCAGCTATTATAGCACCGAACCCGGCAATTTTAATTGCTGATGCTGCCTGTTCACGGCTTGATCCACATCCGAAATTATTTGCAGCAACTATGATATCTCCGGGTTGAACTTTTTCTCTAAGCTCAGGATAAGCAAGTTCAAAAACATGCTCTGCTGTTTCTTGCTTATCAGTGATATTAAGATATCTTCCGGGGTAAATTACATCAGTATCAATGTTGTCACCCAGAACTTTTATGACTTTTCCTTTTATTAGCATACCGTTATTAGACATTAAAAACCTCCTCATAGCTTTTTAAAGATCGTTAGGGTTGGTAATTTTTCCTGTAATGCTCGAAGCAGCAACAACAGCAGGAGATGCAAGATATACACCAGAGTCTTTGCTGCCCATACGCCCCAGGAAGTTTCTGTTGGTACTGGAAATACAGTTTTCTCCAGCTGCCAGAATGCCTTGATGCACACCTACGCAAGGCCCACATCCTGGAGGGTTAATAATAGCTCCGGCATTAATAAGGGTTTGAATGTATCCTTTTTCAATAGCTCCCAGTAATACTTCCTGAGAAGCCGGTATAACAATCAGTCGGGTATGAGGATTAACGGTTTTGCCTTTCAAAATGCTTGCAGCAATTTCGAGGTCTTCAAGTCTACCGTTGGTGCAGGAACCTACGACACCCTGATTCACTTTGACATCGCTGACCTGAGAGACAGGTTTAACGTTATCAACAAAGTGCGGACAAGCGACAACAGGTTCAGGTATATCTTTTGATACGTCTATTTCCAGCACTTTTTCATATTTAGCATCCGGATCAGCTGCCAGGTTTTTATCATAATCTACTTTGACAATGCTTTTTAAGTGATCATTGAGTTTTTTATCCACCGGCATAAATGCAACCTTTGCTCCCATTTCCATTGACAGATTTGATATGGTCATTCTTGATGAAATAGACATATTATCAATGGTAGGTCCACAAAATTCTACAGCTCTGTAGTCTGCTCCGGAGGCACTAATTTTGCCTATGATATACAGCACAAGATCTTTAGCTGATATATAAGGCTTAAACTCGCCTGAAACGTGAAATTTGATGGTGGAAGGAACTTTAAACCAGAGTTCTCCTTCTGTCCATACGCCGGCCATTTCGGTAGCACCAATGCCTGTGGAGAAGGCTCCAAAGGCACCGTGGGTGGTTGTATGGGAGTCTGTGCCTACCACTACAGCACCCGGGAATATATGTCCATTATCAGGGAGTACCTGGTGGCAGATACCTCCTCTTCCTACGTCATAAAAGTTTTTAATACCCTGCTTTTGAATTAATTCTCTGATAGCTTTATGAGTAGTGGCAGTTCTTTCAGATTCAGCAGGTATTCTATGGTCAAATATAATAACAATTTTATCAGGATCCCAGACTTTTTCAACACCAATTTCAGCAAAGCTTTTTCTTACTACATCGGCGTTTTCGTGAGACATGGCAACGTCAACCTTTGCCATGACTATTTCGTCTGGTTTTACTGATTGCTTTCCTGAGGCACGTGCGAGTATTTTTTCAGCAAGTGTCATTCCCATTGCTTATGGCTCCTTTCAAGTTGTATATATTATGTCTGAAACTAGCTTGAAATCTGAACGGTGGCAGATTTTTCACCGTATTTTTCCTGTAGTTTCTTTTCTGGTAGATATTTATTTTCAAGTTCTTTGTATTCTGAGAGACCAACAAAGTCTGTATATTCTTTAAATGATGTAATCCAGTGGGTTTGTCCATCAAGAATGCCTGTTGGTGAGTTTTTCAGAGCTGTAAAGAAATCTTGAAGAGCTTTATGTACTACCTGAATTGAAGCTACAGGTATACTAACTCTGGCAACACCCATTTTAGCAAGCTCAGGGATAGGTATGAGTTCAGTTTTAACTCCTGAAATTGCATCCATCAGGTTAACAGAAAGAGGTCCATTTACCCCTTTAAGGGCATTTTCGATATCATTTTTAGTTTTTATACCGTCAATAAAGACAAGGTCGGCACCAGCTTCAAGGTAGATATTGCATCTTCTGATTGCTTCATCAATTCCTAATAGTGCAAAACAATCTGTGCGGGCATTTACGACTATATCTGATCCATAATGTTTTTTAACATCATTAATGGCTCTAATTTTGCCTGCCATTTCTTCTGCTGATATGACTTCTTTACCCTGCATATGACCGCATCTTTTTGGGAAGAATTGATCTTCAATATTTAGCCCGGCGATATCCATTTGAATAAGTCTTTCAGCGATCCAGGCAGCGTTAACAGCGTTGCCACCACCTGTATCAATATCGGCCATAACAGGAATTGAAACTGCCTGAGAAATGTTCCAGGTAGCATTAAGTACGTCTGCCATCTGTACAAGCCCTACATCAGGTTTAGCAAGCCATGATCCGGCCAGACCATAACCACTTATTTGAATAGCTTCAAAACCACAGGCCTCAATTATTTTTGCACTAAATGCATCGTGACATCCCGGTACGACCAGTGCTCTTCTTTCGTTAAGTTTGTTTTTAAGGATAGTGCTACGTTTTTGCATAAAGACCTCCCTGAAACGTTTGTATATAATAACAGTTAGTTGAACAATATGCCTTTTTATCTTATTATAAGCAGAATAAGCTTATTTCTTCATAATGGCATATTATATTTGAGTAACATTATATTCATAAAAATAAAAAAAAGTAAAAAGAAAATTTTCTAAAAACTCATATATAACAACAAAAACAGCGTAATGATTCTCTTTTCACTTATAAAAATTAGAAAAAATAGATTTGGTATAGTTTATAGGAAGTATAAATTGTAATTATGCCCTGTTAGAATAGAGAGATCCTTTTTTGACAAAGAGATCTCTCTATTTAATACAGTTTAAATGTACTTATATTTGGAAAAGTTAAAATTTAAGCTCTTTATAGTCTTATATAAAGGTAAAAAGGTTCAATTTTTTATTTAGCTATTGTTTTATGATGAAATTATTTTCATTGTTTTGTTCAATAATGATGTCATCAGTGAGTTTGCCTGCATTTACGATACCTGAAGTGATGTTTTTCTCTTTACTTAGCAGCCCTCTGAGGCTTTGTTGTGTAAACCCTTTGCCTTCTTGCAGGTTTATTTTCATAACTCTAATTTTATCACGTATTTCCGGGTTACCTGCAATAGCTTTAAGCCCGTGCCCTTGTTCAATGTGTGCAATTTCATGAGCCAGAACACCTACTAATTCAGCCTCATTAGATATAATTTTCAGGGCTCCTCTGGTGATAAAAATAAAACCACCCGGAACAGCAAATGCATTAATCTCTGGTGAGTCTAAAACATAGAATGAATATTCAATATCTGGTCTTGTAGAAACTTTTTCAGCTATGCTTTGCCCTATTTTATTAACATATTGGTTTACTTTCGAGTTTTTGTAATAGCCATACCTTTTAGCAAGAATAACTGCTGACTGAAAGCCAATTTCTTTTTCTTCTAGCAGAGTGAATCCATACTTCCCGGCGACATGATCAGTTTTGGTTGAAATGTTTTCCTGGTTATTATTGTTCTCTTCTGAAGCAATTGTTGCAGAACACGGAATTAAAACGGCTAAAATGAGACCTGTTATTATGGCATACTTTTTTATCATTTTTAATACCTCAAAATCTGCCCTCTATTTTACAATTAAAATATATTAAGCATATTAATTCAAGAGGTAATGCAAAAAATTACATTATTTGTATGACGAAATCAAAGCATAATAACTAAAAAAAAATATTAATTGATGTTAGTTATTGCATTGGAGGCTTGTTCCCGGATTACAATAGATAAGACCCGGTAAAAACCGGGTCTTGGTTGTTATGGGTTTAATCAATGTAGACTATATGGAACCTCTTTAATCTTGTCATTGTTTAAAAATGCAGAGATCCCTTTATAAAGGTGGAATAAATCACCTTTATCTGCTATTTCAACAGGTGCATGCATAGAAAGAATAGGTATTCCGATATCTACAACATCCATATTCAGGTTTGTAGCCAGGTACATACCTATGGTTGCACCGCCTCCAACATCCTGATTATAGGCAAATGGTTGATATTTAATGTTGTTACGATCAAAAACTCTGGTAACTGATGCAGTAGCTTCAGGTAGTGAGTTTTTCCATCCTTGAAGCTTCATAATAACGCCGTGCCCGAGGCGACAGGCATTTGTTTTTTCTTCACGAGAAGGATCAACTGGATCAACGGCAGTTGAAACATCTGCTGAAAGAGCTAAACTCTTTTTAAATGCTCTTCTAAGATCGTTTTCATTATAGTTACCTTTTTGAGCTTCTATCAAAGATCCTATAGCCTGTTTAAAGAAGTCTGATTTAGCCCCATAATTATTCCAGGAACCTATTTCTTCATTACCAAAGAATGCTGCAACCGTTGTAAATTTAGGTGTTTCTTTCTGCTCAATTTCAGCTTTCAGGCTTGCAAAGACACAACTCTTGTCATCATGTCCGTATGCTCCTATTAATCCCTGATCGAAACCAACACCTCTGGGGTTTTCAGCAGGTACCAGGTTTAATTCAGCATGAATAAGGTCATCTCTGCTAATGTTATAGCGTTCTTTCAGAACTTTTTCGACATAATCTGATATCTCGCCTTCAACATCAGAATTCATTGCAACTATAGGGTTCATGTTTTCAGCTTCAAACTCTTTTGATTTATTGTTGCCGCTATCAACATGTGGTGCCAGATCAGATATGACGAATGTGCTTTCACCGGGTTTATTACCTATATTAATGTTAACCTCTCTGCCATCACCGGTTATTACTTTCCCTTCCAGTGCAAGGTGGCGGTTAACCCACTGATATCTTTTTGATCCCAGGCCGTGCATCATTGTTTTAAAGAGGCAATAGCCCTCAGAATCTTTTAAAGGTTTTGCTTTTAATGTTATATGCGGTGAATCAAGGTGTGATCCAACAAGTTTAATGCCAGATGTTACCGGCTTTTCACCAATAGTAGCAAGGACTACAGCTCTATCATTATTAACAAAGTATACTTTATCTCCGGGTTTTACCTGTGACTCAGGATCAAAAGGCTTATATCCATTAGCTTTGGCTGTTTTAATCACTTCTTTAGCAGCTTCCAGGTTTGACTTTGTTTTCTCAAGAAAAGTCATATATTCCTGTCCGAAGGCCTGTATAGCCTGTTTTTCCTGCGGTGTAGCTGTACCAAGGATAGTTTCAGGCTTTTTAGCTTTTCCTGTGAAGTATACATGAAGCAGATTTGTATTTGCTTTGGCTTGTATATTATTTATAGCAGCTTGATTGAGTTTTATTTCTTTATTTTTGGCCTGAAAAGAATGCTGTAAAACTTTATTAGTATTAACTCCTGTTACTGATAACGTCATAGATCCTCTCCTAGTTTACGTAGTAATTCTTTAATGAAAGGTAATGCTCAAATAAATCAGACTTGGAGATGAGTTCAAGTGGAGCATGCATACCTATAACAGGAATACCCGTGTCAACTACATCTGTATTGTTTTGAGTTGCCATATAATTGCCAATGGTTCCACCGCCGCCTTTATCCTGATTGAAGGCGAAAGCCTGAAGCTGAACGTCTTTTTGTGTTTGGTTAAATTTTGCAGAAGCTTCAGGTGTAGAGAATAGCTGACCATTTTTGTAGAGTGACGGTCCATAACCAAGTTTTGAAGCGTTGGTTGCTTCTTCTGCCTCAGGTCTCATTGGGTCAATGGCTGTTGATACATCAGCAGAGACAAGTATACTGTTTTTAAAGGCTCTTCTAACCAGGTTTTCATTATATTGTCCCTGTGTATATTCAATGGCTTCTGAGATTATAGCTCTTGTATCATCTGATTGTGCACCATAATTATTCCAGGAGCCAATTTCTTCATTTGAAAAATGTGTTGAAATTAAAGTATGCTGAGGAGCACTCTTTCTGGTAGCATCGAAAAGTGCCTGCATTGAGCAGTATGCAGATGACTTATCATCTGAACCAAAGCCAGATATCATACTTTTATCGAAACCTACATCTCTTGCTTCACTGGCAGGAACCAGAGCAAGCTGTGCATTAATTAAATCATCAGCATCAATGCCGTATTTATCTTTTAATATTTTTTCAACCTGTTTGGCAACTTTATTTGTTGCTTCAGGACTCAGTGTATCATCTTCATTCAGGCCTACAATCGGATTTAGCTTTTCTTTCGGGAAAGCTTCGCCAAGAGTTTGAGATTTGTTTCTGTCTACATGAGGTGCCAGCTCAGGAATCATAAATACCGGCTCACCCGGTTTGTTACCTATGTTGACGTTTAAGACGGTTCCATCTTTTTTAACAACCTTTCCTTCAAGTGCCAAGTTTCTTTGAGTCCATTGATGGGCCTTAATACCGCCATGAACCATTGTTTTAAATATTGCAAACCCGCCCGGGCCTTCTTGAAGAGGTTTCGCTTTTAACATAATGTGTGGTGAATCAATGTGAGATCCTACAAGTTTAAAGCCATCAGTAACAGGTTTTTCACCAATAACAATAAGTGAAACAGACCGGTCTCTGTTAACTCTATAGAACTTATCACCGGCTTTTGGCGGTTTTTTAGGCACATCTTCCGGCCATGGTTTATAGCCTTCTTTCTTGGCCCGGCTTACAATCTCTGTAACGGCTGTCATATCAGTTTTTGAGTTATTTAGAAAACTCTTATAATCTTCTGCAAAGGCTATAATGTCATTCCGTTTTTTTGCATCAGCACTTGACCAGAGTGATTTTAACCCTGTGAAATAGAGTTTTGTCAACTCTGGAGATGGCTTGGCCAGTGATACAGGCTTCTGGACACCCTCAAACGATGGTTTGCTTGTGGTTTCTTTCTTGTTAACTTTTAAATTTGGAAAATTTGCGATACTGTTTACGTGCATTGATTAAACCCTCATACTTATCTTATTATTTCTACTTGATTAAACTTGGTTAATTCTAAAACATAGCAATAATAACTCAACATAGACTTATACAAATAAATCTACCTGTTTTTTAGCTTGTTATACAACTTAATCAGATTCAAAATTAGCTTAAATCTGTAATGTTAAATAGTCTCTTCTCTAATTGTTAAACCTTAATTACTCTCCCCCTGTTTTGCTTTCTGACTTTAACCGATTTACCCCCTGATTGAAGATTTAAAAAATATATCTTCGATGTTACCCTACATAATACTACGTCAATAAAATAAGTAAAGCCTAAAAGCTCAAATTTGTCAGAATTTTTACCAAATTCTTAACATTTTGTTTTTTATATTTCAGTTAACAATGATATTTAAGAACGCTTTTTTTAAAAGGATTACAGGGCTTGCTTTCCATTATTGCTTGCTGTTTATTAAAGATACTGTAAATATATAGTCACTTGTTAGTGATTATTGCTAATCATGGATTATAACTAGCCTCTATTTAGGTAATAAGCCATAAGTGCAGAAGAAAATTCGTATAAATCTCCTTTGGATATGATTTCATTGGGTGAGTGCATACCTAAAATAGGGACGCCAAAATCAACAACATCAGCATTATAATTGGTTGACAGGAATGTACCTATTGTTCCCCCACCCCCTTTATCCTGATGGAAAGCGTGTGTCTGGGTCTGCGTTCCTCTGATCATATTCATAAAGCGGGCTGATGCTTCTGGTGTAGAGTAGGTTTTACCATCCTTCTGAATAGATGGACCAAACCCAATTTTTGTTGAATTAGTTGCCTCTTCAGCATCAGGTCTTACCGGATCAATAGCTGTTGTTACGTCAGCTGAAACAAGAAGACTATTTTTGAAGGCATTTTTAACTGCAAGAGAGTTATGATGCCCTGTTGTATATTGTAAAATTTCTTCTACCATTGTCTCTGTATCATTTGAACGTGCTCCATAGCCATTCCAGGAGCCTATTTCTTCGTTGCCATAGTGGGCTGCAATAAGCGTCTGCTCTGGTATCGGGTTTACTTTAAGTGCTGAAAACAGAGCTTCGTTTGCTGCATAGACAGATGACTTGTTGTCAGAGCCGTACCCTGCAACGAGAGCCCTGTCAAAACCAACATCTCTGGCTTGATTAGCTGGTACAAGATCAAGCTGAGCATTGACAAGATCATCTCTTGTAACACCGTAATGCTTGTAAAGAATCTGTTCTACGTGATCAGAGATGCTTCCTTCTTGATTTGGGTTAAGGTTTATTGATTCAGTAGAGCCTGCAATAGGATTTAGAGCTTCTTTTGTAATATTACTTTTACCACCATCTACATGAATAGCCAGTTCCGGAATTACAAACACAGGGTCACCCGGTTTGTTTCCTATGTTGACCTTAATAACAGTGCCATCCTGCCTTACAATTTTGCCAACAAGAGCAAGATTTCTCTGGGTCCACTGCCCGGGCTTTATGCCACCATGTACAATAGTTTTAAAGATTGACATGCCACCTGCACCATCCTGAATAGGTTTAGCTTTAAGGCTTATATGAGGTGCATCTATATGTGTACCGATCATTTTAAATCCGTTAGATATAGGTTCTCTGCCTACAACTATAAGTTGAACAGAGCGATCTTTGTTAACTCTGAAGAATTTTTCTCCGGGTATCAGCTGTCTGTTAGGCTGTTGTTGTGGCCAGGGCTGGAATCCTTCTTGCATTGCCCTGTTAACGACTGCTTCTACTCCTGAAAGATCTGTTTTAGCTGAATCAAGAAAATGTTTATAATGCTCACCAAACTGAAAAATACGCTCTCTTTTAGCTGGATCTGCATTGGCCATAATAGATTTAACAACGGGTTTTTGAGGTAGTTGTGGCATTGGTGTGTAATACGCTTGCATTAAACCTGCTGACGGTTGTGCCAGAGGCTGGCTTGAAGATATTAACTGGCCATAAGGAACTGGCTGTGGAGGGTTTTGGGCTGATCCATTATAATTTAACACTTGTGGAGATACTTGAGATACCAACATAGACATAGATAACTCCTGTCGTGAGCATTGAGAGCTTTATTTGAGAGAGAAAATAGCTGAACAATAACATTTTTATGTACTTAATTAATGATCCTGAAACTATTTTATTGATAAAAAAACAGGGAAAATTATCAAATGTTTACAAATTATGCAATTTGGCCTAATTTATCGATTTAGAGTCTTTAATTTGTTAATGTTTGCCGGACACTTTTAAATTTTGCTATGATTAGTTGATGTAAAAAAATTATTCAAATACTTAATAATTATTATTTTGAAGATAGACGGGAAGTTAAATTTAGTATATATTCATATATGAGTCAAGCCTTGGTGGCGGAATTGGTAGACGCGCCGGACTTAAAATCCGGTGAGGCCCAAAACCTCGTGCCAGTTCGATTCTGGCCCAAGGCACACTCTAAAAGAGCCAGTGCTTTGCTGGCTTTTTTGTTTGGTGAATCGGTCAATTTATTGCTGAAGCACTTCTTTATATGTTTTAAGAACGTTCTGAGCCATAATTTCCCAGGTAAGTTCGTTAAGTATACATTCTACCCCGGCTTTAGCGCAGTGATCCCAGAGGTCTCTGTTTCTGATAAGCTTTAAGATGGCTTTAGATAAAAGATGATGCTTCTTTACATTTATCAATAATTCTGGCTTGCCTTTGCTTATGATGCTTAATAGTGCACATGTATGGTGAGCTACAACAGGTATGCCTGACAGGGCAGCTTCAATAATAGTTAGCGGAAGTGGGTCGGTAATATCACAATCTACAAAAACCCCGCCTTTTCTGCCTACAATTCTATAAAGTTCTGGAACTTCTTTTTCATAATCAACTTCATCGAAGAGAAAGACTTTGCCTTTAGTGTTGGTAAGGTCAACCAGTTTTTCAATATGATGTAATACTGTTAGTTGCTGGGGTGATAGCTTTGATCTGTCTGTAATTTTTCCAGCGCAGATAACAAGGTTAGCAGTATCCTGTAATTCAGGGTCATCAACATAGCATTCTACCATATTAGATATGTTTTTCTTTGCCTCCAGGCGACTTAGCATTAGAATACAGGGTTTTGTGGTGTCATCAAGGCCTTCATTCATCTTATTAAGTATTTTTTTTCTTACTGCAATGTTTGTTTCATCTTTTGCTGTTTCTTTATTCCAGAAAGGCTTGAATCTATCAGTGTTGACACCCGGGTGAATCACTTTAAACCTGTTATCTTCCGGGTTTATTGAATATTTTGAAAACTGGTCATTAATTTCTGCTTTGCAGAATACTGTCAGGGCATTTGCATTATTAATAATCTCTTGTTCAGTTTTAATGCGCTCAGAGAAATTATAATATCTTTCTAGCTCTTCTGAAAGGCCTGCTTTAGATTTTAATTCGTCCAATTTAGGTTTACCTAAAGAATGAGCAGAGAATACATGTGGAATGTTACACTCTTTAGAGAGTTTATTGCATATGTAGCCAGTGTCATAATAGTTACTGTGCAATATATCAGGTATCTGATCATCTGTTTTAATATAATACTTAATGTTTTCATAGAATTCATCCAGATGATTCCAGAGTTCAACCTTCTTTAGATATTTTGATGGCCCGCAGGGAACCCTTACGATGCCTACTTTTTCGTTAATATGTTCAAAAGGTTTAGAATATCCGGGGTAGTCATCATCTTTAAATAGCCTGGTAACTACTTCTACTCTGCTAACTTCATTGAAATTAGCAAGGGCTTTAGCAAGTTCAATAATATAAATGATCTGGCCGCCGGTATCTTCATCCCTTCCAAGTTCCAGATTGTGTGCCCTGATTAATCCATGTATTTGATAAAGCTGTATATACATAGTTTGTGCCTTTTTAATAATGCGAACCTGTCTATTTCTTTGTTTTAACTGCGCTTGCAGGTACTGGCTCCGGGTCTGGCGGTAAGTTTTTTGCCAACCAGTCATACATAATATCTTTCAGCTTTGGTTCAAACTTTAACATAAAAATACCGTGTCCGGCATGTTCTATAAGGACAATTTGATGGGTTCCCTGAGAATATTTGACGAGTTCTTCTGTTGACTTAAAAGAAGAGGAATCGGTTTTTGAAACAATTATTAATATTGGATGAGCACCATAGTTGACCAGCGCAACACGTGCCTCAATACCTTTGTAGTCTGTAAAGGGTGAAAGAAGTATCAGACCCTTAACATGTTGTTTTTCTTTTTCGGCTGCTTTTATAGCTACGCAACTTCCCATACTTGAGCCAGCTATAATTATTTTCTCAGTGTTTATTTCAGGATAATTATTCTTGAGATAATCAATACCATTGACTACATCATATTCAATATTCTCCCAGTCATCTTTTTGAAATCCTCGCCAGAATTTTTTCTTATGTTTTTTGTCCAGGACACTTTCACCATGTCCCCTTAAATCGATGCTTAAAACACTATAACCTTTTTCTGCAAGCTCAATGGCATATGGTTTCCATATATCTTTGTTTTGTGCAATCTCATGAATAAAAATAACAAGAGGAACTCTGGTATTCTTTTCGATATTTAAAGGGAGATAAAGGTTTGCTACAATATTGAACCTGTCTTTAGATTGATATTCAATCTTTTGAGGTTCTATGGTTTTTTCTTTTTTGGCTTTTCCTTTACCTTTTGCGATAGCAGGCAGGCAGAGAAAAGCTATTAAAACTAGAATAATCCCGATTTTTAATAGTGATTTCAAAGATATGGCTCCCTTTTTATATTTTTATGAAGTAAAACACTCTCGATAAAATAGCAGAGGCCCCGAAATATTTTTTGAGTATGACTGATAGCCTCTTGTGATTTCTCTATGATACCATTTTTTAATTGAATCTACTTTATTCATTAAGAATTTTTTGAAGTGATTTTGTTCCGTTTATTGCCTAAATTGATTTACGTTTGCAGAAAAAGTATTCAGTCAGCAGAAGTAATAATTTCATCGATCAAGGCAGGGTTATTTTTAAGTATTTCAAGGCCATGGTCACTACCTTTTGTAATAATTATATTAATGTGAAGATTATTTAAGATGCTATATTCTTTAATAGCCTTCATACAGGGTGTATCGCCTTCAGATGTTATAAGATATGTTGCCCTATCAATGTTTTTAATATATCGTGAAATATCATATTTCCTGTAACGGCTATAAGGAGAAATTGCAATAACCCTTTTAACCTTATCTGAATTATAATAGCCAGTTATTAGTGCCACATTAGCTCCCAGGCTGGCTCCTAAAAGTATACAGTGATCTGTATTAACAGCAGGATGTTCAGTAAGAAAAGAAATAGCAGCTTCAACATCTTTGAATATACTGTTTTTGTGGATGTCAGCCATAGAATAAAAGTGAGTTTCATGGCCTGATGTCATATAGATGCTTTTGCCATGGCCTCTGAAATCCAGAGTGAGAATATTTAGTTTCTTTTGAATAAGCAATGGTATCAGCCAGTTAAAACTATCCTGTGAGCTATTTAAAGAGTGTAACAAAATAATAACAGGCCTGTCATCTTTATTTAAAGTATGATACAGGGTTGCTTTTATGATAAAATCATCACTGGTTATAAATTCAACTTTATCAGTAACTGTAAAATTTGAACTGTCAGCTAACCTGCTAATTGAAATACTGGTTGAGGTTAAGTATATAGTAATAATAACTACTATTATAAAAACCGTACAGGTTTTTAAAGCTCCATAAAAAATTAAACTATTTTTAAACACTTGCAAAAGAGATATCCAGGTTATTATCTATTGTAATAACACATTGCTCAGGTACTTCACCCCACTGTTCATCAATATTCAGCTCTTCTGAAGCAACAATTACTGATTCATTTTCCAGTTTACAGAGGTTGTCATAGCAACTGCTAAATCTGATTTTTAAACTGGCTTCATTGTCACTTTTGTGCAGGTTTACATCGTTGTGAATGGCTTTATTTTTGGTAGTATAAAAAAGAGAATTGCCAAAGCGAGAAGCTATCATCATTTTGCCATTAGTAATAAGGACATTAAGTTTATGAGAATTTTCAACATCTATATTGGCGCCAAGTGTGTTTAGAAGCTGTATTGTTTCAATTAAGGCATTTCTAACTTCGATTACATCGATGTTTTCGGCGTGAATATCAGGTACTTTCTTATTCAATTTAGATAAAAACAGATAAAATACACACTCGCTGTCAGTAGAACCCATTATTTCAAAGGCAAAGTCTGTTCCTATTGCTTTGAGAATTTGAGATCTCAGTAATTGAAAACCTTCGACAGTGCCATTGTGTGCCATTATCCAGTTGCCATATATAAATGGATGTGCGTTATGGTCTGAAATATCACCTACAGTGGCATCCCGAATGTGTGCTATCATTGTGTCAGTTTCTACAAAATCTGTTAAAAACTTGAAATTAAAGTCAAAATAGGCAGAACTGGCCCTCTTTTGTATGAAAGCTTTTCTGTTCTGATAAAATCCTACGCCCCAGCCCTGACTGTTAGAGATATTTCTGGAATCCATGATGGATTGTTTCGCCAGTGAATTTGGTGCATCCACAAGAAAAAAAGAAAGTTTTGTCGGTTCTTTTCCTTTAAACCCAAATAAACGGCACATTTTTGTATTTATACCAGTGAAAATTCAAATAATTAAAAACGTCAAAAGATATTAAAGCAAAAATGCCTGAATATTGCAGCATTTTTTTTGCAGTTATAAACAAGTATTAACGAATATTTTAGTAATAGTTTAAAATAAAATATAAAAAGGGCAATGCTTCTGGCATGCCCTTTCCAGTTAATTAGATGGAGCTATTCTTTTTCTTGTTTGCCGCTTGTCTTTAATTTAATTTCTTCAGTATTATCAGAAGAGGCTGAATCTTTATCAGGTTGCTGATAAACGTCAATATTGGTATCTTCTGGTTTGTTTTGATTGGTTATAGTTGAGAGTGTACCTATGAGATCTTTTACATTTTTGCCTGAGGCTATTTCTTCAAGCAATGGCATAAGCATTCCTGAGTTTAAAATAGTTTTGCCCAGGCCTTCTGAACCTGTTCCACCAGTGCCATTCATAGAGAAAATCTTCACATCTGAAATTTTGCCTGCCGGAGCCATCAGTTCTCTGGTAACTTCAGGCATTGCAGAAACAAGTTCCATAAGTATATTATTGACGTTAGCTCTATTCTTAGCTTCAACAAGAGCTTCTTTACCTCTGGCTTCAGCAAGAGCACGTTCAAGTTCTGCTTTGGCCATTCTTTCAATGGCTTTTGCTCTCAAGTCGGAGGCTTCATATTCAGCCTTTGCAATTTGTAATACCTTGTATGCCTCAACGTCTACTTGAATTTTCTGGTTGATTTCTTGTTCTTTTGCTTCTGCTTCAGCCTTAATTATATCTACAATCTTTTTACGTTCGGCCTGTTCTTTATGTTCTACGGTTATAACATCCTGAGTTGCTTTTTCCTTTGCTGCTTCAGATTTTAACCTTTCTGATTCTTTAACAAGAACATTAATTTCTACCTGTTGTTGTTTGATTCTTCTTTCTTCTTCTGCCTGAAGAATTTTTATTTCAGCGTCAATAGCTGATTTATCAACAAAATATTTTTTATTTATTTCTGCTTCTTCAATAGCTCTGGCATTAGTAATCTCTATCTTTCTTGCCTCGGCTTCTCTTGTAGACTTTTCAGCTACAACAGCCTGTTCATATTCAGCATCTTTTTTGTTTGTTTCTGACCACTGTTCTTTGTTAGCTACTTCGATACCTTTTTTCTGGGCAGCTTTCAGGTATTCTATTTCCTGTTGTTGTTTCAAATGGGCTTCTTCTTCTTGCTTTTCCAGCTCCAGAATGTTCATGCGGGTAGTGACATTTTTTTCTTTAATAGCAATTTCAGTATCTCTTTCAATGATGTTTTTCTCTTTTACTGCAGATTGTAGGGTATCTGTAATGTGTCTTAAGCCCTGTGCATCAAAATAATTGGATTCAGATCTAAAGTCTGAGGCGTCTAACTGTGATACTGATACTGATTCAAGCGTCAAACCGTTTTCACTGAGATCCTGCTCGAGGGCTGAATGGACAGCATTAGCAAATTCTATTCTGTTTTCGTGAAGTTGAGTAAGTGTTTTTGTTGCTGAAACACTACGCAAAGCACTGATAAGTTTTGAACCAACTAATTCCATTACCGAAGTTTCAGAGACTTCACCTGTACTGCCAAGTGAACGGCTGGCAGTCAGTATTTGTTCTTCGTTAGGTTCAACTCTGATATAGAATTCAGCTTCTACATCTGCTCTTAATTTGTCAGCTGTGATCAGAGCTTCTCGTCCTTTTCTTATTACCGGTACTCTCATTGTTTGAAGGTTAACATATGTGAGTTTATGCAAGAATGGTATTACCATATAGCCACCATTCATGATAACTTTTGCACCACCGTGGCCTGTTTTAACAAATGCAAGGTCGGGCTCAGCTTTTTTATAAAGCTTTGCAAAGGTCATAAACATTAAAAGTAAAATGACTACTACAATAGCAAGGATCATTAGCCCTAAAACTATTCCAAAAGCATCCATTTAGTTCTCCTTTCTTGAATTTATAGACTAATTATATGTTACAAACTATTTATAAGAAGTTTTATTCCATTTTAGATGTTCATTACTATCTTCCAGCAATACTTTATAAAGTCTTCTTTCTGGTATGTAGTCAATAATAATAACATTGTCTTTGTATTTAGGTTTTTCATTGCAATTATCAGGGATAAAAGCATATAATTTTTGTTTTATGCCGTGATGGTCTACAAGTTCAAGTATTCCAATACTCTTACCATCGATTACATCATCATAAACAGGTATTATATGACTTGTAACCTTTGCTGACATTCCGATATAATCTTCTTTAGATGTATGATAACTTTTACTTTCAAATATATTTCCAAGAAACTTGCTGGAAAACCTTACAAAAGGTATTGCTGTTATAAAACTAAGTATCAGAACACCTGAAAATGTGATACCCTCAGCTGGATATAAGGTAAATATTCTAAATATCAAGTAGTTTATAACAAGCCCGGTAACCCCCCAGATTGTTAGTAATGATGATAAGAGCATGCTGAGTGGTATTTTTCCTGTATTGATAAATTTAAGAGCCTGAGAAAACAATACAAAAATAAGACCCGGTCTTCCTTTTTGAGATTTTATTTCGTCTGTATCAACTATTGTAGCACTGGATTCAACTGAAGTAACTGCTGCATGGCCAATATGAGTGTCTAGATCTGTCTCAATATCACTCTCAATATTAACATCAAGGTCAATATCTGTGTCAACATCAAGCTCAACATCTCCACTGATATCTGTATCAATTGCTAAATCAGCATCTGCATCTATTTCAAGATCTGAGTCAACGTCAGCTTCTCCAAATTGCCCGAGAAATGTTGTTGCACCCAGAAGCATTACAACAAATATCATCATGCCCCAGAAAGGAAGATTATACCAGGCAAAAAGATAGCTTAACAAATTTAATTCCCCTTTGATTGAGTGAATAATTGTAGTTAACTGAAATCAATTTTACCATAAAAGCAGACAAAGTAAAAGAATTTATGGTAAAATATTTAAATAAATTTACTAAAAAAGTAAATCATTGAGTTACTATTAACGTAATAGAATTGTGGTTTTTGCTAATATCGCATATTTTGTCTGAAGCCAGTGAATATTATATATTAACAGAATGTGCTAAAGCAATAAATTCTATTTTTGATTCAAAACATTTTTATATGAGATTAAATTGCTAAAAATATCTTTTAATCCGGGTTTTAACAGCAATAATTTTATCTTATAAAAGATCAGTGCATAACTTAAAAAGTTTTCGATTTTCAAAACCCAAATCCCGCCCACCCTAAAGGAAGGCATGGGGTCTTACTCACAGGCTGTGCCTGCTCGTTCAACCCATATCTTTACTTTTAAAATTTTTGAAAATCGAAAACAAAAAGTCTATTGTTATAGTTATGCATTAGTTTTTATAATAATATTGTAGAATAATCATAATGCATAGTTAAAGCCAAAAATTGGAGATTAAAAGTGAAAGATGTAGTGGGTTTTTTTGAAAAAGAGAAAATAGTAGCTATTATAAGAGATAGCAGCCAGCAAAAAGCTTTTGATATTGCAAAAGCCTGTATAGATGGTGGCTTAAAGATTGTGGAAATAACTCTTAACACCCCTGGGGCGACTGAAATTATAAGTGATTTAAACAAAAATTATCCTGAGTTGCTTTTTGGAGTTGGTACTGCACTGAATGAAAAGATGGCCGGAGAAGCTATCAAATCAGGTTCAGCTTTTATTGTAGCACCTCATGTAGATGAGGCAATCATAAAGCTATGTAAAGAAGCTGGTATTTCTGTATGTCCCGGTACATCTACTCCAACAGAAATGATGTATGCTGACCGACTTGGTGCAGATATGATTAAAGTATTTCCAATAACAAATCTTGGTGGTCCAGCCTACATTAAGAATGTCAGAGGGCCCCTGCCACACCTTAAATTATTACCTACTGGCGGTGTTGATGTTGATAAAATAAAAGAATACTTTGAAGCTGGTGTCTTTGCCCTGGGTTTATCCGGTGCAATTATCCCGCCTGACGCCAGAAAAAATTGTGATTATGATCTGATAAAAGCTCATATTCAGAGAATTTGTTCAGAGATTAATAACATTAAGGGATCTACTCAAATAAAATGCTAGTAAAATGTAATGAATGAAACTGTTTTAGGTATATCAGCTTTTTACCATGACTCAGCAGCAGCCCTTGTTAGAGAAGGTGAAGTTTTATCCGCAGCTCAAGAGGAGAGATTTACCCGTATTAAACATGATAAATCTTTTCCTGTTAATGCTATTCGTTATTGTCTTGAAAGTACAGATACTGATATAAATGATCTTAATGCAATTGTATTTTATGAGAAGCCAATATTAAAATTTGAAAGGTTAATTGAATCATATTATATTCATTCACCAGAAGGTTTGAGTTCATTTATACCTGCTATTACCTCCTGGATAAAAGAAAAATCATTTATTAAAAAAAATATTATTACTGGTCTAAGAGAAATAGATGATATTGAATCATTGAAAATCAGGAAAAAATTGTTATTTTCAGAGCATCATTTATCTCATGCTGCCAGTGCTTTTTATCCTTCACCTTATAATGATGCTGCAATCCTTACAATGGATGGTGTAGGAGAGTGGGCAACTGTTTCAATATCCAGTGGAAAAGATAATAAAATTACAATGTTAAAAGAGCTTAAATACCCTCATTCACCGGGGTTGCTCTATTCTGCGTTTACTTATTACCTTGGTTTCAGAGTTAATTCAGGAGAATATAAGTTGATGGGCTTGTCACCTTATGGTAATGCTGAATCAAAACGTTTAAAGGTTTACAAACAGAAAATCTATGATTATCTTGTAGATCTGAAAGCTGATGGATCCTTCTTTTTAAATCAAGAATACTTTAATTATTCTACAGGGCTATCTATGATACATAACAAAAAATGGGAACAGTTGTTTGGATTGTCTAAAAGAGAGCCAGAAACTGAAATAACCCTTGAGCATTGTGATATGGCACTTGCAATTCAGCAAGTATTAGAAGATATAGTAATAAAACTTGCTCAAACATCAAAAAATCTCACTGGATGTAGCAATTTATGTATGGCTGGTGGTGTTGCACTCAACTGTGTGGCTAACAGCAAGATAATAAATGAAAATATTTTTAAAAATGTCTGGGTTCAACCAGCCTCGGGTGATGCAGGAGGAGCACTGGGGGCAGCATTTGCTGTTTATTATATGTATTATGGTAATGAAAGAAAGGTATCAACTGATTATGATGCTATGAGAGGTTCATTTTTAGGCCCTCAATACAGTCCTTCTGAGGTTGAGGTTTCACTTATAAAGTATAAACCTGTTTACCAAAGTTATGAAAACCTTGATGAACTAAGCAATACAGTTGCTGAACTTATAGCAAAGGGCAATATTATAGGCTGGTATCAGGGCAAAATGGAATGGGGGCCACGTGCTCTGGGTAATAGAAGTATTATTGCTGACCCTAGAAACCCTGAAATGCAGAAACGACTTAACCTCAATATTAAATATCGTGAAAGTTTCAGGCCTTTTGCCCCTTCTGTTTTACTTGAAGACCTTTCACAATGGTTTAAAACGAATATACCTTCACCTTATATGCTTTTTGTATCAGAGGTTAATGATAAGATTAAAGTGCAGGTACCTTATGATTACTACGATTTGCCAATGAAAGACAGGCTTTATTTTTTAAGATCTGCTGTGCCTGCTATAACACACATTGATTATTCAGCTAGAATTCAAACAGTAGACAAAAATACTAATCCATTATACTGGAAATTGCTTAATGCATTTAAAAAAGAGACAGGCTGCGGTATGGTTATCAATACCAGCTTTAATGTTAGAGGTGAACCGATTGTTTGTACCCCTGAAGATGCCTATCGTTGCTTTATGAATACTGAAATTGACTATCTAGTTGTTGACCGATTTATGTTTGATAAAAAGCTACAACCTGTTTGGAAAGATAAAATGTCATATAAATACGACACAATACTGGATTAAATATGGAAAAAGTCGATCAAATAAAGTCACTTACAGTTATAGCTCTGGCGTTTATAGTTTTATATCTTATATTTAACAATATTATTTTGTTAATTATTGCTGTGGTTTTCCTGTTAATTATACTTAAGGGGGGTCGGTTATCTGAAAAAGTAGCTACAGGCTGGATGAGGTTTGCAGTATTTCTTGGAAACATTAATTCCAGAATTATTCTTACAATTGTTTTTTATCTGATATTGACACCTCTGGGGTTTTTCTACAGGATATTCAACAGAGATGCCTGTGATTCTTTCTTTAAAAAGAATGATAAGTCATATCTATTTGATTCAGAGTGTCTTCCGTCTAAAGAATTCTTTGAACGTCCATGGTAAAATAAATGGCCGGTTTTTGCCGGCCACTGAAGAAATAATTTTTATAATTCTTTGAGAGTTTTATCAATAATATCCAGACCTTTGTCCAGATCTTTTCGGGAAATATTTAGTGCAGGCCTGAATCTTATTGATTTATTACCGCATCCAAGAATAATCATACCGTTTTTATAAGCAGTATTAATGAACTTATCCCTCATTTGTGGTGTATCGAGGTCAAATGCACACATAAGTCCTTTGCCACGAGTATTAAACAGTTTGTCAGAGTAGTTTTTCTGCAAGTCTAACAGTTGATTTAGCAAATATTGGCCCTGTTTAGCCGATTCTTCAATGAGGTTTTCATTTTCAATAATTTCGATATACTTTAGACAGCGTACCATATCAACCAGGTTGCCGCCCCAGGTTGAGTTAAGTCTTGAGCCTTCATGGAATACATTGTCTTTGACCTCGTCTATTCTTGGACCGCAGAGGAATCCACAGACCTGAACCTTTTTGCCGAAGGCAACGCAGTCAGGTTCTATATCAAAATGTTCGTACGCCCACCACAGGCCGGTCATACCCATGCCTGTTTGTACTTCATCAAGGATAAAAAGAGCCTCATTTTCTCTACAGAAATCCTGTAGCCAGCGTAAAAACTCACCTCTAAAATGGTTATCTCCGCCTTCTCCCTGGATTGGTTCCAGAATAATGGCTGCAATATCATCATTGTACCTTTCAAAGGCTTCTTTAATTTCTTTTTTAGACTGTTCTTCAAGTTCTATAACCTGTTTTAAGTTATCTCCTTCAAGTGGAAACTTGATTTTAGGGTTTGTAACTCTAGGCCAGTCAAACTTTGCAAAGTATTTGTATTTTCGTGGATCTGCGGTATTTGTCAGAGAAAGAGTATAACCACTTCTGCCGTGGAAAGCTTCTTTAAAGTGGAGTATTTTGTGTCCTTTTTCTTCTTTGTATCCTTTTTCGAAGTTTTTTCTTACTTTCCAGTCCATTGCGGCTTTAATGGCATTTTCAACTCCTAAGGCACCGCCTGCAACAAAGAAGGTGTATTTAAAATGTTTTTCAACGACAACTTTTTTAAAGAATTCGCTTACAAATTCTGCCATTTCAACGGTATAGAAGTCAGAGTTAGTGACATTATTGATAGCTGCTCGTTGTAGCTTCTTAAGATAATTGCTTTCAAAGAGTGCAGGATGATTATGGCCTACTGGTGCTGAGGCAAACATAGAGAAAAAGTCAAGGTATTCTCTATTATCTTTTGCGTCATAAAGGTATGCCCCTTTGCTTCGTTCTAGATCCATTACTACATCGTAGCCACAGATTTGCATATATCTGGCTAATACGTCATGAACACAGGTTGGAGATATTATTGTCATTTTAAAGCTCCTCTACAAGATAGTTTTACCACCAATTATTACAAACCTCTAACTTAAAAATAGAGTATAGATTCATTGTAAAGCATAAAATTATAAAGTCCATACCCTGAAAACAGTTATATAATAAAAACAGAGCCTTTCTAAATTCTGCATAGCTTTTAATTTTGAGAAATGACAGAAACTATTATCGTCAAATACTTTTAAAATCCTGAAAAATTGATAATCTAGAAGGCGTCTGCATTATCAATTTTATTTTTTGCTGCCTGACAGGTGGCAAAGTTTTTTTTGAGCTATTATAGTGGTGAGTGTATCGTAATATATGGTTTTAAATCTTATTTATGTATAATCTTGAATTTAGAAAGATTTACACTGACCGAAAATTCTGCCTTTGCGGGTGCAGAAATGTTATACAGGAGGAAAACTGGGGATTAAGAATATTTTTAGATGGTAAAATAACTTCTATTGAAGAGGTTTTAGAGATTATTGAAAAATTTGAGTTTGAGGTTAAAGATCTTTCGGCTAAAACAATTGTCTGTAAGTATTGTGGTCATTGTTGTCTTCACGGGCCTGAACTTTCTGAAAAAGAGCTTGAGTATTTGTCTGCTAACTATCCGGAATATAGAGAAGACTACATGCAAATTATATCAGGTAAACCCTGTCAGTTTGGAGGAGAAAATACAGGTCCCTGCAAATTTCCTGAAAATGCAAGACCGTTTCAGTGCCGCATTTTATATTGTGAAGCAAATATAGTTGGATTTGAGTCTATGTATAATTTTTTGGGAGGTTTTTTAGGCTGGACGAGCCTCAATTAAACTTTTAAAGATTGAAGCATCTTTCTAACGTTGTCAAAACCCAGTTCTTTAGCTATTGAATTAGCTGTGCCGGTTGCAATATCTTTTCCACCGCCGTGAACAGGAATAGGGATATTGACAGCCTGAGGTTGTATGCCGATTTTTGTCGCTACATGTGCCGGTATTTTACCTACTAGATGGGTTCCATGATTACCATGACCTTTTGATAGACTTAAATTTAAAGCTTTTGCAACTTTTGATATTTTCCTTAAGTCGAGTACCGCACCCTTGAAGGCAACTTCATCTACTGGAGGCTGTCTTAAAAGCTTATTTGGTTGACCCGGTGCCATTTTTTGAGGATGATTATTATGTGTTATTGGCTTTTCAAAGCCTCTAAATCTCACTTCAGATAGATTGATAGACATATACCACCTTTTTAATCCACTGTTGATTTTATTAACTACTGTTGTAAAACACCTGAAAGGCAAAAGTTGCTATTTTTTATTTAACAATTTAATATTTTTTAAAATCTTATGTTTGAAACTTTTTTTTAGAGAGATAAAATTGAATCTGGTGCAAAGCAAAATTAATCAGGGAAAATAAACCAGTGAGTCATTCTCTAGAAGGCATTTCTAACTATATAAATGTATCTATAGACCGCTTGCGGGGAGAAAAAACCAAGGAAGTACTTCTGTTTTTTCTTCTTTGTGTTGCAATAAACCTGATTGGTGGTATTGATACAGCTTCAAGAAGGCTTTTGTATCTTGATATGCTGGGTACTGCCCTTGCAGGTATTGCTCTTGGCCCGTGGTGGGGTGCCAGTGTTGGTCTTGTGACAAATCTTTTGCTCTATTTTATGCTTCCAGAATCTCCGAGTTTGCTATATTTTGCAGTTGTTAATATACTGGGCGGGCTTTACTGGGGTTATATGTGCAACCTTAAACTGCTCAGGCCTATTGAGGGTATACGCTCTATACAGCGTATTTTTACACTTGATGGTCTGAAAAAGTCTCTTTGGTTTATTTTTATGTCTGGCGGTATTATCCTTTCGATACCGGTTATAATTATTTTAAAGTATGTTCTTGGCTATATTGGTGAAGATGTAGGGCTTGAGCGGTATTTATACTACATTATAACCAATGTTATAGATAAATTGCTCTGTGTGGTTATTGCAACTGTCATTATTTGTAGTTTTTTCCCGGCACTGGCTTCTCATTTGCATAGAGACAAACCCCAGATATCTTATGGAGTGAGTACCCGTTCTATTGTCTGGTTCTGGGGACTTTATCTTGTGCCGTGTGCAATATATTTTATTAAAAAGCCGGGTTTCTGGTATTTATGGCTTTTGCCCTATTTGCTGGCTACTTTTGTTCCGCTTTCTGCAAAAAAGGAGGATGATACCCAGCATAAAAATGATATTGATCTCTCATCTATTACGTATGGTGCTCTTTTCTGGCTGGTTCTGGCCAGTATTGCTACTTTTGTTGAGTTTGTTTATTTTGCGGCAAATAATGTTACACCAAAATATAACATTTATCACACAGCGGGAGAAATTCAGTATAAGCTAATTATTGCAGATGCTTTTTCTCTATCTCTCGTTATAGGCTTAATAGGTATTGTTTTTGCAGTTCTTATTCAGGCAGTTAAACAACGTGAAAATAGAGAAATTATTAAAAAGGTTGAGATGGCTAGAGATAAAATTGCAACAGATATTCATAATGACCCGCTGCAAATGATATCAGTTTTGAGAAGAAAGATATCTACTATGGAAAACCATATAAACAAACTAAAAGATGATATAAATACCATTGGTGCAGAAAAATGTGATAGTGAAATCTTTAAATCTCTTGAAAAAAGAATGAATGAACTAAATAAAACTTTTTCTAACTATTATGCCAGTTATCTACCTGAACTTGATGGCAGTATACGAAGAATTATTAAGCCACTCAGTCAGAAAGATTCTTATGATATTATTCAGGCTGGTTTGATTCAGAAGGTTAAAGATCTGGTTCATGATTTTAAAGAAAGAAACAAATACATATGTATTATTGAGAATATAAATATCACTGAAAATGAACTACCTAAAACACGTTCAGATCGAAATGACTGGCAAATAGAACTTGTTAAGATTCTTAAAGAGATTTTTAATAACATTGAAAAACACTCTCAAGCCTCAAATGTTAAATTAACCTTAACAAGAGTAAATATACGCAATAAAAAAAGGCTGCTTCTTTCTGTTAGTGATGATGGCACCGGTTTTGATCATAATAAAGCTAGGGTAAACCCTGATAGCTTTGGAATTTACGAAATAACAACACGGGCAAAAGAAATTGGTGCTACAATACAATGGGAATACCTTAATCTCCAAAATGCAGATAAAAAAGGCACTATTGTAACTCTTGATATACCTTATGATTATTAATATTGGAGGAAAACAATGACAAGGTTTCTAATCGTTGATGATCACCCGATGGTAAGGAGGGCAACAAAAGAACTTCTTCTTGAAAACTTTCAAGATGCAGAGATTTTAGAGTCAAGCTCCGCCCAGGACTCAATAGAACTGAGCATAAAAGAAAAACCAGATCTTATAATTATGGATATATTCTTTAAAGACCAGAAAATAGATGGCATAACTGCTGTTGAAGAAATAGTAAAGACTTTCAGTGATGCACGTGTAATAATTATTTCAAACGAAGATAACGTTAATTATATCCGCAGGTTGCAGCAGAGCGAAGCAAAACTTGAAGAAAATTTTGGCTATATACTGAAAAATGAACCTGAAGAAAATATTTTAGAAGCCATAAAAACTGTATTAAACGGTGATTTTTATTATAGCAAATCTATTTTCAGGCGATTGATAAGCTCTGACGATATAAGCAAAAACGATTTGCCACCAATGGTACAGCCTCTCAGCGAAGGAGAACTGCACGTTCTTAAAGGAGTTGCAAAAGGTAAAACAAATGAAAAAATAGCTACTGAATTAAATATTTCCAGGCGAACTGTTGATGCAAGACTTTGCTCGGTCTACTCAAAATTGCTGGTTGGAGAAGTAAAAGATGGTGTTATACCAAGGGTTGAAGCTGTTTTAAGAGCAAAGAAGTATGCTATTATTTCAGATGATGATATATCACTTTCTGAAGAATTTTAAAAGACCTTAATGCTAACAATTTAGCGGTTTTATTTATGAATAATCTATAAACTTTTTTTGAACAATTTTGACGCCAGACTTTTATATAGTATACTTTTTGAAGGGTTAGTGAAATCAAAGAAGAACAAAAAATTATGAATATTAGCTATTTAAAAGAATTAACATTACTTATGCTTGCTGTTATTATTACACTGGGTTGTGCTACAGCCTGTGTGCAGCAGGGAAGTAAAGAAATGCCGGCTGAAGCAAAGAAATATTTACCACAGGCCCAGAAATATTGTGCGGATAATAATCTTATGCTTGGAAATTACCTTGGTAAAACTATTATCAGGGCTAAAGATTATGAACCTTCTGCAGGGTCAAAAGAACCAGTTGTTTACGAGTGGAATGTAACCAATAAGAAGTCTAAAGAGAAATTTGTGTTATGGGTTGGCCCTATTATGCCAATGTTTCCCGGTATGAAGCCGCATGTAACACTCGGTAAAGACCGTTATAACATCAAAGGCAAAAAAGTAGAACAGAAAGAAGATAAGTCTGAAAACTAATAATAAAGTCTCAAAGAGCCACCGGCCGGGTGGTTTCTTTTATGGTTTGCCGATAATGCTTAATTTTAAGAATTATCAGAGATTATATCAAATAAAAGTTTTACGATTTCTTCTTTGCCCAGTTTGGTTTTAGCTGAAAAAGCATATATTTCAGTGTTTAGAGTATTTTTATGGTTTAAAATCAGTTTTTTGACTTTGCTTTTGGAGACGTAATCCATCTTGGTGAATACTGTCAGGATGGGTATTTTATAATAATCCAGCCATTCTCTCATTTGAAAGTCATTTTGTTGAATTTCATGGCGACTATCTATGAGTTGTATAGCTCTTATAATTTCTTTACGGTTAAGAAGGTATTCTTCAATGCGTTTTTTCCATTTTTGCTGTTCAGCGGCAGAACGTTTTGCATAGCCATAACCCGGCAGGTCAGTCAGGATAAAGTCTTCGTTAATTTGAAAGAGATTTATCAGTCTTGTTTTACCGGGATGTTTACCGATATAGGCCAGGTTTTTTCTATTACACAGCGTATTAATAAAAGAAGATTTACCTACATTAGACCTTCCTACAATGATAAATTCTGGTAAGTTATTTACCGGTGCATCTTTAATACTCGTGGCACTTGTTAGAAAAGTTGATGTTTTAATTTTAGACATTTAAGTTAGCCTTCTATGAGTTTTAACCAGACTTCTCTTGTTCGTGGGCCGTCAAATTCAGCAAAGTAAATGCCCTGCCATCTGCCAAGCATTATCTTGCCGTTGTCAATGATTATGGTTTCAGAGGGGCCAATCAGACTGGTTTTGGTGTGAGAATCTGAATTACCTTCCATATGTTTAAATTCTTTATAGTTAGGGACAATTTTACCGGTAGCATAAGCGATATCTTCTTGTACGGCCGGGTCATAAGATTCATTAATTGTAATAGCTCCCGTAGTATGAGGGCAATAGACAATACAAATTCCGTTTTTTATTGTGCTTTTTAAAATAGCCTGTCTTACTTGATCCGTGATATCAACCAGCTCGCAACGTTGATGGGTTTTTAAACTAAATTTTTCCATTAATACCTCCTGAGTTTATGAAAAAAGTTTTTTCCTTATAAAACACAAAAAACATCAATTAAGGGGGTTTGATTATTATACTTGAGAAGTTTACAATTTGAAGGGTTATCAGGTGACACCATTTCTGGTTTATATATTATGTCGTTGCAGGTGTTTTTGTGTAAATTCATTTTTTTTCAATTGCTGATTTCTTTACATTTAAAACATTTTACTGGACGACTATACGTATGATCATGGTATATTCTAAAATTAATATACTAAAAATGAAGCAAAGATCAAAGAAAAGGCTGATTATCTCTTGAAAAAATCTGAAATATATAAGTATCCAAGAAATATTCTTATTCCGGTTGTTTTGTTGTTAATTGGAATGGTTGTAGTGTTTGTTGTTTATAAAATGAGCAGTCAGCCGATTGTTGAAACACCTGAACTTAACTCTTCAATTAAGCTGCCAATCAATACCAGAGCAGATTTCAGGATTGATGCCAGTGCTAAGCTTGGTGATGAAGATGAAGAGCAGACAAATGTAAATTTTACAGGTGATAGTGGTCTGAATATAGACATTTCTAATGGTAAAATTATTGTTGAGACACTTGAACTTCAGGCAGAGAAGATAGATTTTCCTGAATATAAACTTGTTACAACACCTGTTACAATTAACCTGAACTCTCAATATCCTTCAACGGGTGAAATTAGACTTGATACAGGAGAGATTGATCTAAGTCTGGATATGATTCTGGCCTTTTCAATACAAAAAGAAAATGGTAAATTTATACCTGTAGATATCAATATGACGGTTCCATTCAGCGGGACTATTGACAGGAATTCTGGTATAATAAAGCTCTCAGGAGAAGCGACAATACCGCCAGATAAACTTCTAACTCCCCTGCCTGTATGTGTTGGAGTAATAGCAACTACGTCTCCACGAGAGGAGCAAAGTGTTGATGATAAGTAGGAATTAGGTGATATGGATATGCAAACACTAGAAAAGAAACTTATTAGAACGCATTGGTGTACTGATTTAACAAAAGAAAATACAGGAATGACTATAACTGTAGCCGGTTGGGTCTCTACTATCAGAGATCTAGGAGGGGTTACATTTGTAGAACTAAGAGATAGATCAGGTTTATTTCAACTTGTAGGTGATCCTTCAAAAAACCCCGATGTTCATAAGGTTCTTTCGTCTCTAAAAAGTGAGTATGTAATAACAGCAACAGGTATTCTTTCTGAAAGACCTGAAGATACATACAATCCAAATCATCAAACCGGTGATATTGAAATGATACCGGAGTCTGTTGAGATTCTCAGTAAGTCTAAAACCCCGCCATTTGTCATGGATGATGATTCAGAAGTTAATGAAGACCTTAGAATGAGATACAGATATCTTGATCTTCGTAGGCCAAGAGCCCTGAATAATATGATATTAAGGCATAGAATTACTTCAACAATCCGCAATTATCTTAATAAAAACCAGTTTCTTGATGTTGAAACACCTGTGCTTGTTAAGGCAACACCTGAAGGTGCAAGAGATTATCTGGTCCCAAGCAGAAATTACCCCGGTAAGTGGTTTGCATTACCCCAGTCACCACAGCTTTTCAAGCAAATATTGATGATTTCTGGCATTGAAAGATATTACCAGATTGCCCGCTGCTTCAGGGATGAAGACCTAAGAGCCGATAGACAGCCTGAATTTACGCAGGTTGACATAGAAATGTCTTTTGTAACTCAGGATGAAATACTGGCACTTACAGAAGGACTGATTGAAGATATCTTTCAACTGACAGGTATTGAGCTCTCGACACCTTTCCCATGCCTTACTTATCAAGAAGCTATGGAAACTTATGGCTCTGATAAGCCTGATATAAGGTTTGATCTGACATTGATCAATGTAACAGATATAATGGAAAACTCTAATTTTGCTGCTTTTGCAGATGAAATTAAAAAAGGTGGAGAAGTAAGAGCCCTTAAAGTACCCGGCATTTCCGAATATAGCAGAAAAGAAATGGACGATATAAGAAATCTGGCTATCTCTTTTGGGGCAAAAGGCCTTGCCTGGATTACATATCTGCCTGATGGAACCTATAAATCACCTCTGGGTAAATATTTAACTGAAGATGAACTTAATAATATTAAAGAAAGAAGCGATGCCCGGCCAGGAGATGTGGTCTTTTTCGTATGTGATAAGCCCCGGGTGGTTTTTGATGTTCTGGGCAGATTGAGGTTACATTTTGGTAAAAAACTCAATCTAATTGACTATAAAGCCCACAAGCTTGTCTGGATTCTTGATTTCCCTATGTTTGAATGGAATAACGATGAAAATAGACTCGAAGCTATGCACCATCCATTTACATCACCAAATATTGAGGATCTCTATACCCTTGAATCAGAACCTCTTCAGGTAAGAGCTCTGGCACATGACCTTGTATACAACGGTGTTGAAATAGGTGGCGGCTCTATCAGGATCCACTCAAGCGATCTTCAGAAGAAAATATTAAATATTCTCGGTTTCTCAGACGCAGAAGCAAATGAAAAATTTGGCTTTCTACTTGAAGCCCTTGAATATGGAGCACCTCCGCATGGCGGGCTGGCCCTGGGGCTTGATAGAATAGTTGCACTTCTTGCTGGTGAAAATTCTATAAGAGAGGTTATTGCATTTCCTAAAAACAGTCAGGCCCGCTGCCTGATGAGTGATGCACCGGCAGAAGTTTCAGAAGAGCAGCTAAGAGAGTTGAAAATAAAGCAAATTTTGCCACCTAAAGATAAAAAATAACCTGTTATGATTAAATTAACCGGAATAAATAAAATGTATTTAGGAGAAGATCTCCTGAAAGACATAAGCTGGCACATGAAACCTGGCGAAAAAATAGGCTTAATAGGCCCAAATGGTACAGGTAAGACTACCCAGCTTAGAATCATTTGTGGTCATGAAGAACCTGACAGTGGAGAAGTTTATGTAGCTCCTGGTACAAGAATTGGATACCTCTCACAGGAGCCTATTGTCAATCCTGAAAATACTTTAAACGAAGAAATGTATTCTGTATTCAAAAATTTACTGGAAGTTGAGCAGCAAATTAAAGATATACAAAAGCAATTGCCATCTGTTACAGACGAAAAAGTACTGGATTCTGAACTAAAACAACTTTCTGATCTCCAGGAATATTTTGAAACCAACGATGGTTTTGCTATAGATGCCAGAATCGGGCAGGTTATATCAGGTTTAAGGTTTTCAGAAGAAGATCGAAACAGACATATTAAAACCTTTAGCGGTGGATGGCAAATGCGTATTTCTATAGCCAAGCTGCTTTTACAGTCTCCGGATCTTTTGTTACTTGATGAACCTACTAACCACCTTGATATCAGGGCGATAGAATGGCTGGAAAGTTATCTGGCTAACTATAAGGGCGGGTTTATAATTGTTTCACACGATAGACAGTTTCTCGATAAAACAGTTAATCGCATTATTGAAATGGATGGCCCCCGTGTTACGCTTTTCTGGACTAACTATACCGGGTATCTTGAAGAAAAAGAAAAGCAATATGAACTTCAATTAGCTGCTTATAACCATCAACAAAAAAAATTAGCCAGAGATAAAGCATTTATTGACAAATTTAGAGCAAGTGCAGCCAGAAGTTCACAGGCTAAAAGCAGAGAAAAACAACTTGAAAAGCTTGATTTAATTGAGCCTCCACGCAAAACACGTGAGATTAAATTCTGGTTTCCAGCAGGAATTAAGAGCGAAGAAGAGGTTTTAAAGATCAAGCACCTCTATAAAGCTTACGATGAACAGATTATATTCAATGATCTTAACCTTATAATTACCAGAAAAGACAAAATAGCCCTCATAGGTTCCAATGGATCAGGCAAGACAACACTCTTAAGAGTTATTATGGAACTCGATAAAGACTATAAAGGAAAACTAAAATTTGGACAACTCGTAAAACCAATGTATTTCAATCAGCACGAAGCACGCAGTCTCTCTGGTGCTAAAACTGTCTTCGAAGAGCTTCATGATAGTGCTCCATCGTGCACTAATGAGCATATAAGAACAATTTTGGGTCGGTTTGGTATTACAGGTGATAATGTTTTAAAATGCCTTGATGACCTGAGTGGCGGAGAAAAAGCCCGGCTGGCTCTTGCAAAAATGCTTACTGCCGGTGCTAACTTTTTAATTTTTGATGAACCAACAAACCACCTTGATATACCAGCTAAAGAAGCTCTTGAACAGGCTTTAACTCAGTTTGAAGGTACTGTTATAGTAGTTACACACGACAGAAAGCTTATTGATAACTTTGCAAACAAAATACTCGAAATTGAAAACCAGAATATAACAGTTTATCCCGGCAATTATAGTTATTATCGCCTGAAAAAAGAAAAAGAAGAAGTTGAAAAAGATTATACCGTAAACAATGCCTGCCAGAAAGAAAAAAAATCAGAATTAAAAAAAGAAATTAAAGATAAAATCAAAAAAAAATCACCAAAAAATATAGAAAAAGAAATTGCAAAAAAAGAAAAAGATATTATGGAAATGGAAGAAAAAGTTGGTCAGCTTGAAGAAAGACTTGCAAAACCTGAGTTTTATCAATCTTCTCCTGATGAATTTGTTAAGCTTTCTGAAGAGCTTGAATTAATGAAAGAGAAGCTCTGTATTTATAATGAAGAGTGGGAAACGCTTATAGATTTACTTGAAGAAACCCTAAAAACAAGAGTTTAAGTATATCTCTCTGTGTAAAGTGTTGAAAATAAATTGTTACAGATAGAATGCACCCTGAAAGTGTTAATTACTAGACAATAAGAGCATTTAAGGCTTCATCAAGGTCTTTTGATGTGTTTACAGGAGTTAATGTAATGTCTAAATATTCTTCTTTGCCTGAATCGATAAATCTTTTTGCTTTTTCAAGGTATATTTGTTTGACTTTTGCCAGTTGTTCTTCGTTGTTTGGATCAATATTCCAGGCACTCCAGAGCTGGTGTGCAATACCAAGGTTGTAGCTGAAGGTTTTGTTTTCTTTGACATCTTCAATACTGAATAATACTTTATGAGATAGATCATCTATAAGGTCTGGAGCATCACCATTAATGACATATTGTTTTCCACCGGTGTTATATTCAATATTATCAAACATTTTTCATCCTTCCTGATTGCTATTATTTAAGTTATACCTTTGTCTTATTGAGAATGAGTGAATTAAGCATTGAAATGAGTGTAGCCTGCGGGTTAACATAACCCTTAAGCATATTTTTAGTAGTTTCTATTGTTTTAATCTGGTTTATAAGCTGTGAATAAAAAGATCCAGAGTTTATGGTATTTTTTAATTGCCGGTAATAAATAATTTGAATATATTCTACAAGGTTCTCTATGGATATTCCTTCAGTTTTAGCATAGTCAATAAGTTTTTTTGCAGTGTTTATAGAATCAAGTTCATTTTTAGGTGGCAGATAAGAGCTGATTTCCTGAAGATATTCTTCGGGTTCAACGATAATATCTCTTGCTCTGAGCAAAGGGATCACCTGACAGCGTGAAACAATTGTGCTGAGCATATCATCAGTATCTTTTGTAATAAAGATAAACATTACATTGCCTGGTGGCTCTTCGATTGTTTTTAAGAGAATATTGGCTGTTTCAGAGGGGAAAGAATAGTAATTCAGGTGCATAGGTACCCAGTGTTCTCTTCCTTCAGTATTTTCAGGAGGGTTAACCCGACCCAAAAATCCTGCCCAGAGTTGATCTCTAACATCAGCTGGTAGTTTTTCGTCTTTTGCGCCCATAAAGATAATTACCCTATGATACTTTGAAGTGCTGATAAGCTCTTTCTGGATTAGGGCAGCCTGATTAACCTTAATAATGTTTTTTGTCCGGGTAATGTTACCATCTTTATTCTCATTTTTTGAGGGCAAGAAATCAACAGGGCTAATTGTAATTATTGCCGGGTGGGAATTATTGTTGATCCATTTACAGTCTGTGCAGCTGTTACAGGGTATATCATCAACAGCATTCTGACAATTCAGTATTTTTGCGATATTTAATGCAAAATAATACTGAACAATTGCCTGTGCCTGTGTAAACATATAAGCCTGTGCCAGCTTATTAGTTTTAATAGCTGCACTAAATAGCTTTGAGGCAAATGGCTGTTCTATTTTTAGCTGTTCACTGAACATTTAGGTTTCCTATAGTGTCATAAGTATTTCCAGAGCAAGTTCTGCTTTTAGCTGGCCTGTTTTAATCTTATTTTCGTATTGTGTAAGCTGTTCTCTCAGGTGAGATAGCCTTTCTTCTGGTATATGTTTTATCTTATAGATGGCGTTTTTAATTACAAATGGGTGTATTCCAAGTTTTTGGGGTAGTTGTGTAGATGTATTGCCGTATTTCAGTTCCAGTTTAATGTGAAGCCACTGTGTCAGAAGTGTCTGTAGTGAGGCAATAAGTTTTACTGGATGGTCTTTATCCAGGATTTTTTCCAGTTCTTTTAAGGCATCATGTGTGTTTCCATAAACCCATTTTTCGAGAAGGTTAAATACATTGTCAAAACCAGAACAGAGAAGCATTACATGTTCCTTTTTAATGGTTTTACCTTCTCCTGCATAGGTAGCAAGTTTATTGAGTTCAGAGTTAAGCTTTCTTAATTCAGGGCCTGTATTTTCAAAAAGGGCTTTTGCGGCTTGCTGTTCTATTTTTACATTCATTTCTCTGGCTGCATCAATAATCCAGTCTGTTACTTTTTTTTCATCCCAGCTTTTAAAAGAATCAAATTGTTGAATAACAGCGTGTTTTATAAATGTTTTAGTAGTTTTTAATGTTTTATCTATTTTCTTTTTTGAGTTTCTGGGAAATTCAACGACAAAAAGCAGGTTAATTCTGTCTGGTAGTTCAGGTATTAGTTCTAAAAGTTCTTTGACATCTCTATCAGAGGATGCAGGAGTACTGGTATCTTCTTCGGTATCTTTTTTTCTGGATTTTTTAGAAAAAATATTTAAATTTCGAACTTCAATGAGAACATCGCCAAAACCCATAGGTAAAGTATTTAGTGCTTCATTAAGAGTTCTTAACTCTGGTTTGTCAAGTTTTTTATGATTAAATGTTGCCCAATCAGGGTCCAATATTTTATTTCTTAGCTTTTTAACAGCTAATTCTATTGCAAATTCTTCTTCTCCCCAGTATAAATAAGTTGGCATAATTTTTTTTCCCGGGTAAAATAGAGTATCAATGATCATACAACAAAAATTTAAGTATCGATACCCTTTTTATAAGAGTGTTAAGCTGCTCTAAAAGTCAACCGGTAAAACCAATAAACTTATTGAGGATTAGCAGATGTCAGGTTTAATAGCCTTATTAACAGATTTTGGCCTTAAAGATCCTTTTGTTGGAGTCATGAAAGGGGTGATATATGGTATAGCACCTGATATCAGAGTAATAGATATAACACATTCTATCAATCCTCAAGATATAAAAAGTGCAGCCTGGGTTCTGGCAACAAGTTATAGCTATTTTCCGGAAAATACGATATTTGTTTGTGTTGTTGATCCAGGTGTTGGTGGTATCAGGGATATAGTTCTGGTGAAAACCTGCATGCACTACTTTTTAGCTCCTGATAATGGGATTCTTTCTTACATACTTAAAAATGATACTATTGATGAGGTAATAAAGCTTGATAACAAGGATTTCTGGCTTGATAATATCAGCAATACATTTCACGGACGTGATATTTTTGCTCCGGTTGCGGCTTTTCTGTCGCAGAAAAATTATGATGTTAATATATTTGGATCCAAAAAACCACAGGAAGAGCTTGTTAAATTAGATCTAAAATCTCCTGAATATTTAAAGAACTCTATAACAGGTTCTGTTGTATATATAGATAACTTTGGAAACCTTATTACAGACATACCTGGTAGCTGGATTGCTGATAATAAAATACTAACAACTATTAATGATGTTAAAATTAAAGGACTAAAAAATGCTTATGGTGCTGTTGAATCTGGAGAGCTATTGATACTTATAGGTTCACATAATTGTATTGAAATTTCTGCTCGAAATGACAGTGCAGCAGCTTTTTTGAAAGTTGAAACTGGCCAGAAAGTGCGAATAGATCTTTTAGATGATTTTTGATTTAAACTTGTGATATATTATATTTTGAGGAAGATTTTTGTCGGGTGTAAATTCAACAATGAATAAAAAAATAATTTTGTTTTTGACATTTTTATTGCTTTTAGCACCATTTGCAATGGCAGGTGAAGTAAGTAGAAATGATGTGCAGGTTTTTTTTCTGCAATCACCTAAGAATGCTGTTTATTCATCCGGCTGGCACAAACATTTTTTAAATAAGAAGGTTCAATGGACGGGATCAATCTTTTCTATTCAGTACCAAAAGGACTTTAACAGAACTGAAGTTACCCTGAAAATCTTACCAGGAACAATGATGTATGATACTATTGTCTATGTACCCGGTAATATTTCTGAGAAATTTGAGCCAGGAGAAGAGGTAGCCTTTTCCGGGTCTATAACACGAGGTGTTGATATGCTCGGAGTCAAAGAAGTTCAAGTTCATGTTGGCCGCAACCTTGGTGATCGCTTCGGTAATTATGTTTTTTCTGAACAGGGTATGGTTAACGTCCATTTTCTTAAGCCAGAACAAGAATAGAGTAGCGGTAAGTCTTAAAATTAAAGGCCTTTCAGTTTAAGGTCTTTAGAAAAGTGACATCTGGCAAAATGACCGGGTGCTTTTTCTTCCAGTACAGGTTCTTCAATCATACATTTGGCCTGCACATAACGGCATCTGGTATGAAATTTACAGCCAGGTGGCGGGTTTTCAGGTGATGGGACATCACCTTCAAGTAAAATCCTATTGGAACGATCCAGCCGTGGGTCCGGGATGGGGATAGCACTGAGTAAAGCTTCGGTATAAGGATGCATTGGGTTTTTATAGAGATTTTCTCCCGTAGCAAGCTCAACGATATAACCCAGGTACATAACTGCTACACGGTCACTTACATACTGAACAACACTTAAATTATGTGAAATGAAAAGGTATGTCAGATCTAATTCTCTTTTAAGATCCTCCATCAGGTTAATAATCTGTGCTTGAATGCTGACATCAAGAGCACTTACTGGTTCATCAGCAACAATAAACCGGGGATCAAGAGCAAGGGCCCTTGCAATGCCTATACGCTGTCTTTGTCCGCCAGAAAACTCGTGAGGAAAACGTTCTGCCATATAGGAGGCAATGCCTACCATATCCATCAGTTCTTTTACTCGCTGTTCGATTTTCCCCTTATGGCATATTTTATGAATGATAAGGGGCTCTGCGATAATGTCTTTAATGCTCATTCTTGGGTCAAGGCTGGCAAAAGGGTTTTGAAAGATAATCTGCATTTTCCTTCTGATACTTTTAAGTTCTTGTTTTTGAGAATGGAAGATATTTTTTCCATCCAGTAAAACCTGACCTTCGCTTGGTTTAAGAAGATTTAATATACAGCGCCCAGCCGTTGACTTGCCACAACCGGATTCACCCACAAGACCAAGTGTTTCACCCTTATATATATCAAAATTTATATTATTAACTGCCTTAACATAGCCGACAGTCTTATTAAAAAACCCTTTTTTAACAGGAAAATGCTTTGTCAGGTTCTTTATTTTTAGAAGTGGTTCTTTTTTCTTGTTCATTTTTTTGACCCTTTACCTACTGAATCATATTATAAATGTTCGAGAAGATAAAGGATAAAGCATCAATTGTAGTTTTTACCTCTCCGTGGCAAACTGCAAAATGCCTGTTAAAAGTAAGGTCAGGCTGTTTTGTTTTCTAATATGTCTGTAAATGCTATAGCTTTAAGTTTTTCAATATCTGGTAATTCTCTGATATCACGGCCTCTAGTGTAGTCTTCAACCACTTTCTTAATTACTGGTAATATATCTTTTTTAAAACTTACATTATCTTTGGATTTAAAGCCAGCTGCGTTTTTATGTCCGCCACCACTGCCATACTGTGGTTCTAGGGCATTAATAACTTTTAATGCAAGGTTATTGCAGAATACATGGCCATTCTGATACATTTCTCCATTGTAGGTATCATAACCATAGGATCTTGCAGCAAGGTAAGTATTTTTACCGCTTTTGTTTGCAATTATCCATATGCCGCTATTATTGTCATTCATTAGCTTTTCAGCCATCTCCGATTTAAATATTCTGTAGACGACATTTCCTTTGAGCCATTTTTCAGGGGCCTCTTTGGCCATTTTATTCAGTGCTGAGTATTTATGGATATATATATATCCCATAGGGTCATTTTTAGTTGGTGTTTTCACCTCTATACCATCTACTTTTTCTTTCCCATCAATTATATTTCTAATTTTATGGATTAAAGCCTGGTCAAGGACAGGCATAGATACGCATTTTGTTGTATCAATTTCTTCTTTTGGTATATCACAGTTATTAATAAGCCAGTCAAAGTCATATCGAGTTTTGCTTATTTGTTTTCCTGTTTTGTCAGTTACTTTATCGTAAGATAGCCTGTTAAAGCGGGTTTTGTCAACTTCTCCTTTTGGGTGGGTTGTGCCTCCTGCATCGGTAATGATTCCTGTTGCAACTGATAGTCTATAGTTATGGTTAAAATTAGGGTTGTAACCTGGTATTGATCTTTTTTTAGATTCTTTGACAAGCTCTTGATCCAGTTCTGAAACCATCTCAGCAGCTGAGGCTCTTAATTCTCTCCAGTATAAAACGTTATCTTCTTTTATGCCTCTGCTTTTAAGTTGTTTTAGCCACATGTCGTAGTTTGTAGGTCCTTTTTTATCGTCGGAGTGGTGATCAATGATAATTATCTTTTTGGGACTTGTTTTACAGATTAGATCGAGCATTTTGTTAGTATTATGATTTTTGTTCTCATTAAGTAAAGCAGGTTCACCAGTATCTGTAATAACAGCTATATCAGATTTTTTAATAGATTCAAGGTGTTCAGGTTTTTGAATGTAGTCATTGGCTTTAAGGGCCGGGTCAGGTGAGGGTAGATATTGAAACGATTTTTTAGGTCGAAAGTCAATAACAGAATGAACTTGTTTGCCCATGCTTTCTAAAATGCCGGCAATACCAAGGTTTGAGCCATATGCATCACCATCAGGATAGCTATGTGAAGTGACAATAGCTACTTTATTATTAGGATCTGTTAATACATCAAGTATCTTAGTCTCTATTTCTGTTAGATGCTTTGACCAGCCAAAACTTATAAGGTTGTTTCCTGGAAGAGTTTTTCCGAAAAGCACTTTAGCAAGTTGTTTTTTTGCGTTAGACTGATCAACAGCTTTTTTTGCTGGTTTATGGTGTATATTATTTCTGTAATTGTAGTTATTTGTAATATTTGTAATCACTCAATCCCCCTGATGTTTTCTCTTTATTTAATTATTATAGTTGAATATTTTATTTTAGAGACGTATTGCTTAATTTTGAAACCAGGAAGTTTTTAGATAAGCAAAGCCTTTAACATTAAATCAAAACCAGTAAAGATAATTTTGTGATAGCAAATGAAAAAAAAGTTTTTTTGTCAGAAATAAATTGTAAGACACATATAAATTATAATTTTTCAAAATTCTAAAATTCTGACTGCAAATAAAATAAGCATTCTTTAAAAAGCTTTATTCTTAACATACAAAACCTTTTAAGATTATGAATCTAAGTTTCAATAATCATTGAAATTATTTACTTGTTAATTTATTCTAAAAGTCTTTTGCCTGTTGACAATACAAATTTACAGGTAATATTCAGTAAGAATTTGATTTAAATTTCGTCATGTTTAGAGTAAACTTTCAGGTAAACTCATGACTTTCGGGAAAAAGATAAACCCTAACGTTAACGTAAATGTTATGCTAAAATAAATAATAATCATTCTTAAAATTCCAGAGGAGAATAATATATGTGGAACTATACAGAGAAAGTTAAAGAATACTATCGAGAGCCCAAAAATGTTGGTGAAATCGAAAATGCAGATGCAACAGGCGAAGTAGGTAGTCTTGCCTGTGGTGATAGTATGAAGCTTACTCTCAAAATCGAAAATGGCAAAGTTGTTGATGCAAAGTTTTTAACGTTTGGATGTGGGTCTGCTGTAGCATCAGCAAGTGCTCTTACAGAGATGATCATTGGTAAAACTGTTGAAGAAGCTAAAAAAATTACCAATCAGGATATTGTAAGGTATCTTGGTGGATTGCCAGATGAAAAAATGCACTGTTCTGTTATGGGTCAAGAAGCTCTGGAAGCCGCTTTTGATGATTATGAAGGTAAAGACCCTAATGGTAAAGATATAAGGGATCCTATTATCTGTAAATGCTTTGGTGTAAAAGAATCTACGATTAGAGAAGTAATAAGAGAAAACAATCTAACCTCTATTGAAGAAGTTACTAATTATAGCAAAGCCGGTGGTGGCTGCGGTATGTGTGATAAAGATATTGCTAAAATACTTTCAGAAGAAAGAAACGTCGAACCTGTTAGACCTAAAGCACTTTCAAATCTAACTAAAGTTCAGCAAATCATGGTTGTTAATGACATAATGGAAAAGTATGTGGCTGTTGAACTAAGAAAAGATAATGGAGATATAGAACTTGTAGATATTGAACTCCCTGAAATATTTGTTAAGCTTAAAGGTGCCTGTCAGGGATGCCGCAGTAGCCAGATTACACTCAAAAATTTCGTAGAGTTTACCCTTAAAGAGCATATTAGAGACGAAATTGAAATTATTGAAGTTACAGAATAGCCCGGAGAAACAGTATGGATAAATCTCAAAATGTTATATATGCTGATAATAATGCAACAACAAAGATAGATGAACGTGTTCTTGAAGTAATGATGCCTTATTTGACAGATGAGTATGGAAATCCTTCAAGTATGCATGATTTCGGAGGACGTGTTGCAAGTGCTGTTGATAAGGCCCGGGAACAGGTTGCAAACTCTCTGGGTGCAATATCCTCAGAGATTTTTTTTACTAGCTGTGGCTCTGAAAGTAACAATATGGCACTGCGAAGCATTCTTGAAACTATGCCAGAAAAGCGTCATGTCATTACAACAAGGGTTGAACATCCCTGCGTACTGAATGTTGTTAAATGGCTTGAAAGAGAGCAACACTACAAAGCTGTATACCTGGGGGTCGACAACAAGGGAAACCTTAATATGGAAGAATTAAAGGCATCTATAACTCCTAAGACTGCTATGGTTAGCATTATGTGGGCAAATAATGAGACAGGTGTCCTTTTCCCTGTTGAAGATATTGCCCGTATGATAAAGGAAAAGAACCCCCATACAATTGTACATGTTGATGGGGTACAGGCTCTGGGCAAAATACCTGTTAATATGAAGAATAATTACATCGATATGCTCAGTATTTCAGGACATAAAGTTCATGCTCCTAAAGGTATTGGTGCTCTATACGTCAGAAGAGGAACTCCGGTAGTGCCCTTTATAATTGGTGGCCATCAGGAAAGAGGAAAAAGGGCTGGAACTGAAAATGTTGCCTTTATTGCAGGTCTGGGCAAAGCCTGTGAACTGGCTAATGAAAGCCTGAACGACGAATTAATAAGAGTAAAATCCATGAGAGATAGACTTGAAGAGGCTATTCTTACCAATGTTCACAATGCAAGATTAAATGGAGACAGTGAAAACAGGGTTTCTAATACATCAAACATCAGTTTTGAATATATAGAAGGTGAGTTGATATTGCTGCACCTTAGTGATACAGGTATTTGTGCGAGTTCAGGCAGTGCATGTACCAGTGGTAGCCTGGAACCCAGTCATGTCCTGAGAGCAATGGGTGTTCCTTTTACGGCTATTCATGGTAGTGTACGCTTTAGCTTCAGTCGTTTTAATACAAATGATGAAGTTGACTATATTATTGATCAGTTACCGGGTATTATACAAAAATTGTCGAATATATCGCCTTATCGCAGGGAAATAGAGAAATTGCGTGTTGAATGTAAAAATATGACAGGTATTCCACAAAGTGTTTAGTTGTCAGAAACCTTTGTGAAAAACTTTGAGTTTTTTTTGATTATTGTAAAGATGAAGTCATTTTGTAAAAATTGTTTTATAATAGTAAAAGTTGTTAGCAAAGAAAAACAAGAGTGGAAAAGATTATGAGCTTTGATCACAGGGAAATTGTTATCTGGTTTTCAAAAATGATTGCAACGGTTATAAACTGGTGTATTATGATAGTAGCAATTATAGCTGTTGGCGTTGTTATCTGGGGCTTTTATATATTTATCTTTAAACCCTATAAGCCTGGAGAAGAACCCTATAGAGACTGGATTAGAGGCAAAAAGAAGCCTGCACAGAGTTCGTATGTATTGCCTTATGATGTTAATAATTTCTATACACCCCTTAAATATTTAAGTTAAGCTGTTGCGATAGCCATTTATGTCTTTATTTGATATTTTAGAAGATCAAAATAAGCAGCATCCTCTTGCTGACAGGATGAGGCCTGCTAACCTTGAATATTTTTACGGGCAGGAAAAGGTTATAGGTAATAATACTGCCTTAAGGAAGATTATAGAATCCAGAAAAGTCTCATCAATGATATTCTGGGGGCCACCAGGTTGCGGTAAAACGACTCTTGCACGTATTATTGCTAACATTACTGATAGCCATTTTAAAGAATTATCAGCTGTTACATCGGGCATAAAAGACTTAAGAGAAATTATAGCTGAAGTAAAAGATAATCTGAAGTATTCAAAAGTCAAAACCATAGTTTTTATAGATGAAATTCATCGCTATAACAAAGCCCAGCAAGATGCTATCTTGCCTCATGTTGAAAATGGAACCATTACACTTATTGGAGCCACAACAGAAAACCCGTCTTTTGAGATTATACCAGCTCTTCGATCAAGGGTTCAGATTATTAAGCTTGAAAAACTTGACTATAATGATCTTAGAAAGATTATTGATCAAGCCATTAAAGATAAAACAAAAGGCCTTGGCTCTGAAAATGTCACAATAACTGAAGAAAGCATAGATTATCTTATACAATACTCTTATGGTGATGCCAGATTCGTTCTAAACATGCTTGAATCAGCTACAAAAGTCTTTTCAGAGGATCAACAACCGAAGATTACCGTTGAATTACTGAAGGATATAATGCAGAATACGGCTATTTTCTATGATAAAGCCTCTCAAGAACATTATGACCACCTGTCAGCTTTTCAGAAAAGCCTCAGAGGATCTGATGCGGATGCAGCTATTTACTGGCTGGCCAAGATGATTGCAGGTGGTGAAGATCCTAAAACTATTGCCAGAAGACTACTTGTATGTGCTTCAGAAGATGTTGGCAATGCTGATCCGATTGCTTTTCTGGTTGCAAATGCTGCTTTTGAAGCTGTTCAAAAACTTGGACTCCCTGAAGCCAGGATTCCTCTTGCACAGGCTACTATTTATGTGGCAACAGCTCCTAAAAGTAATGCTGCCATTTGTGCTATAGATAAGGCCTTAAATGATGTTCAGTCAGGTAAATCTTTTCCAGTTCCTCTTCATCTTAAAGATGCCCACTATAAAGATGCTTCAAAGTATGGCCATGGTACAGAATATATCTATACACACAATAATCCTGAAGTTGAGCAGCAATTCTTACCGGATGAGCTAAAAAATGTTAGATACTATTTTCCTGAGTCTCCTGAGTAAAAAGAAAGATTGAAAAGAGAAACTAATTTATCTGAATCTACCTGATGTTTCAAATATTTTTCTGCTTTCAACTAGAGATATATTTTTAAAGGCGCACATGCCTTCTTCAGAAAGTACGCCAATACTCTTAAGTTTATTTCTAAAAGTTTCATTAAGCTCTTCTGGGTGCACATAAAGCGCACAGGTATGGTCGCATTTCTTTTCATTTTTAAACGGACAGGTTTTAATTATTTCTTCCATTTTTCTACCCTTTATAAAAAGACCATTGAATGCCTTATGGGCTTATTTTTATTTGCTATACAGGACTTTTTCGGTTTAAATACTTTAAATCTTAACTCCAGGCCCTGAATTCAGGTTATGCTTTGGTCTAATAAAATTAAACCATATATTACAAAAGTATGCTAATTGTTAGCATTCGTTTACAAAAACAGTGTTTTCAGGCTTCCAGAGAAAGATATAAAGTTTTTTACCTCTTCTAAGATTACCTGATATAATGGTTTTTATGAAAAGAATATCAGCAATAGTTCTTGTCGCCGGGCTTTCTAGCCGAATGGGTAAATTTAAACCACTGCTGCCTTATCAGGGCAGGTCTGTTATAAGGAGTGTTGTTGAGAAATTAACCAATACATATGTAGAAGAAATTATTGTAATTACAGGTCATAATGCAGACCTTATCAAAGCTGAATTGTCTAACTGTGACGTAAAAATCAGGTACAATAAACATTATAAAGAGGGTATGCATACCTCGGTGATGGCCGGTGTAGCTTCTATTTCAGAATTTGCAGAAGGTTTTATGATTGTACTTGGTGATCAGCCCCAGTTATCAACTATTTTAGTGAATAAACTAATCAAGCTTGCTGAAAAATCTAATAAAGGCATTCTGGTACCGTCTTATTCTAACAGGAGAGGGCATCCTGTTCTTTTTGATATTAAATATCGTGAGGCAGCCAGTTGTCTTGATCCTGAAAAGGGTCTTAAAAAGCTAATAATAGAATATGAAGGTGATATAGAATATATTATAGCTACTAATGATAATGTCCTTATAGATATAGATACCCCTGAAGACTATCAAAATTTGCTAAAAAACGCCCGGGATGATTGATTTATAAAGAGCGCAGTTTTTCCTGTGCTTATTTGTTTGAAATTATAATTTTTACAGCAATATTTAAATGATACTCTTTCTTTGACATTATTCTTAATAACCTGTCGAAAGTGCTTAATATTATGCAGTGATAATGATAGTATAAGTATTAAAATGCATTCAATAAAGTATATCAAAATAAAAGGCTGTCAGGTGTTTCGCCGGGCGCAGCCCGGCGAAACACCTTCCATAATTTTCTGAGACCTGATAGTCTTGAATGCAAATTATTATAAGGTGTTATGGAGTTATTTTTTGGAGATCACAACAATGGCTAAAAAAGTGGTACTGGCATACTCAGGTGGATTGGATACCTCTATTATCATTCCATGGCTGAAAGAGAATTATGATTGTGAAGTTATTGCCTATATTGCTGATGTTGGTCAGGATGAAGATTTAAAAGCTGTCGAGCAGAAGGCAATTGCATCAGGTGCGTCTGAAGCATACACCTATGACCTGAAAGAAGAGTTTGTTACAGACTTTGCGTATCAATATTTAAAAACAAGCGGTCTTTATGAAAAGACCTATTTGCTTGGTACAGCTCTTTCACGACCACTTATAGCCAGGAAACAGATTGAACTTGCTGAAGAAGTGGGTGCTGATGCAGTGTCTCACGGCGCTACAGGCAAAGGTAATGACCAGGTAAGGTTTGAAATTACCTATAAAGTATTCAGTCCGGGTATTGAAATCATTGCTCCATGGAGAATCTGGAATATTAAGTCTCGTTCTGAATCCATAGAATACGCCAGGGCAAGGAATATACCGGTAACAGCAACGGTTGAAAAGCCTTATTCAATGGATCAAAATCTGTGGCATGTTAGCTACGAAGGAGGCATACTGGAAGATCCGTGGTTCGAGCCTGATAACTCAATGTTTCTAACTACTGTAGCTCCTGAAGATGCTCCAGACAAGCCAGAATATGTTGAGATTGCTTTTGAAAAAGGTATACCAGTTGAGTTAAACGGTGAAAGGAAGGATCCTGTTGCCATGATTACTGAGCTAAACAGAATTGCCGGTAAAAATGGTGTTGGAAGGGTCGATATGGTTGAAAACAGACTGGTTGGCATTAAATCCAGAGGGGTTTATGAAACCCCGGCAGGCACTGTTCTCTATTATGCGCATATTGCTCTTGAGTCTATTACACTTGATAGAGACCTCTTGATGTATAAATCAATGCTCTCAGAAAAGTATGCAGAACTTGTCTATAATGGACTCTGGTATTCACCGCTTAAAACAGCTCTTGATTCATTCATGGATGTCAGCCAGAGCAACGTTAGCGGTAGAGTAAGAATGAAACTCTATAAAGGTAACTGCTCAGTGGTTGGTAGAAAGTCTCAATATTCAATGTATAACAGTGAACTGGCAACTTTTGAAGCAGATGAAATCTATAATCAGAAGGATGTCGAAGGTTTCATCAAGTTATTTGCACTGAAGTTACTTGGTGTTGAGTCAGAAAAAGAACGACTTGCAGTAATGAGTAGCTTATGGAAGAAAGCAAAAACAGGATTTGGAGAACTTAAATAATGACTAAACTCTGGGGAGGCCGGTTTGAACAGACTTCTGCTGAAGAGCTTGAGCTTTTCAGTGAAAGTATTTCTTTTGATAAAAGACTCTATGATGTTGATATTAAAGGGTCTATAGCGCATGCAGCTATGCTTAAATCCACTGGTATTTTGACTGCCATGGAATATGAACAGATTGAAGCCGGTCTTAAAAAGATTAAAGAAGAAATTGAAACAGGCCTCTTCAGGTTTGACATAAAAAATGAAGATATTCATATGGCTATTGAAGCCCGACTAACAGAAATTACAGGTGATGTTGCTAAAAAATTGCATACGGCAAGAAGTAGAAATGATCAAGTTGCTCTTGATACGAGGCTCTACGTTGTTGAACAGATCATTGTTATACAAGAAAGCTTGAATAATCTTAGAAAAGTGCTGGTTGATATAGCAGAAAACAATACTGAAACTATTATGCCTGGCTATACACATTTGCAAAGAGCCCAGGTAATAAGTCTTGCCCATCATATGATGGCCTATTATGCTATGTTTAGAAGAGATTATTCAAGATTGTCGGATGTAAAATGCCGTATACTAAATGAAATGCCTCTGGGATGTGGAGCACTAGCCGGTACTACTCTTAATATAGACAGAAAGCTTGTGGCTAAAAACCTCGGATTTACTAATATATCTGACAACTCACTGGATTCAGTCAGCGACAGAGACTATTTAATTGAACTTACTTCTGCCTGTGTTCTAATAATGATACACCTTAGTAGATTTTCGGAAGAACTTATTCTCTGGAATTCAAAGGAATTTAACTTTATTGAAATCTCAGATCGCTATGCAACAGGCAGTTCAATGATGCCTCAAAAGAAAAACCCTGATATACCTGAGCTTGTCAGAGGTAAGTCGGCAAGAGTTACTGGTAATCTTGTTCAGCTTCTGACTCTCTTGAAAGGCACTCCCCTGGCTTATAACAGAGATTTTCAGGAAGATAAAGAAAGCCTGTTTGACACTATTGACACTACATTTTCCTGTATTTCTATTATGACATTACTTTTGCAAAATATTTCTTTTAATAAAGAAACTATGTTTAATGCAACCATATCAGGTTTTCTTAATGCAACTGAAGCAATGGAATATCTTATAAATAAAGGCATCCCTAATAGAGATGCACACCATATTACAGGCTGTGCAGTTTCTTATTGCATCAAAAATAATAAGCATTTAGAAGATTTATCTACTGCTGAATGGTCTGAAATAAGTGAAAAATCAAGTGGTTTCATTGAAGAGGATATAAAACAAGTGCTATCAATAAAAAATTGTCTGATTTTGCGTAATAGTTACGGTGGGCCATCACCAGAAGCAGTAAAAGCTTTTATAGACAGAGCTAAAAAAGAACTTCAGAAAGACAAAGACTTAAAATAGTTATCTTATAATAATTTGTACTCAGAAAAATTAACCCATTTAATTCATAAACTATTAATAAATTGACCTGAAATAGTTATAGAAATTGACATCTAGCGAATACATCTTTTTAACACAGTGTTAAAACATCGCAGAAAACAGAAGTTAGGGGGTCGGGTTTAAAAGTGCGGCGCCGCCGCACTTTTAAACCCTCTAGAATAAATAGACTGTAAATTGATGAATAATTCGGGTTATAAGTTAAAGACAGCATTTTGTTTTGCCAAAAAGAACAGGCACAATATTCTAATGTGCCTGAAAGTTACTATCAGAGAGAGTTGTTTAACTCTTTGCAGTGTGAGGGTATGTGTATAATTTTTTTAAATTGTAGATTATAGTTCTGTTGCGGCCTTCATTTTTAGCGAGATACATAGCTTTATCTGCCATATCAAGAAAATCAGTATGATCTATAGACATTTCAGTGGTTTTCAGGGCAATTCCTATGCTGGAAGTTATATCCAGTTTAAAATTTGAGAAGATAAAAGTTGTTTTCTCAAAAGCAATTCGTATTTTTTCAGCAACTAAAAACGCTTTTTCTGAATCGGTTTCAGGTAAAATGATTGCAAATTCTTCTCCGCCTATGCGACAAACAATATCAGATTTCCTGACAGTGTTTGTTAAAAGACTGCTAACCCTTTTGAGTATTTCATCTCCTGTAAGATGGCCATAAGTATCATTAATTCTTTTGAAATGATCTATGTCAACCAGCAAGAGGGCCAGTGTATTATTATATCTCTCTGCTCTATTCAGTTCTTTTGTTATCTGTATCTGAAAATACCTTCTGTTATTGAGTTCTGTAAGAGGATCAGTCAGGGCAAGCTTCTGAAGCCGGCTATTTTTATAGTAGAGGCTTTTTAGATTGCTTATAATACTATGTAATGTGTTTAATTTTGTCAGAACCTCTTCTTCATTAAAGGGTTTTGTCAGGTAGTCATGGGCATTTGCTTTATAGGCCAGATGTCTAGTTGAATTGGTGCAATCGTTAGAAAGAAAGAAAAAAAACACATTTTTATACCTGTTTCTGATTGCTAAACACACACATACACCATTTATTTGTTGCGTAATCGTTTCAGATATAACTATATCGGTGCCATTGTTTTCAATATGTTTCAGTGCTTCAGCAGCGTTATCAAATTCATAGAGGCAAAAAGGCTGCCCGGCAAGTAGTTTTTTAATCTGGTTTCTGATAATCTGGTCTTCATCAATTATTACTATCTTTGTTGAATAAGTTTTTTTAACATTATTTTTATTGAATGTCAGGTTATATATATTGGATCTGGCACCAGCTTCCGGGGGAGGTGTTAATTTTAGTGGTACTGGTGGTATGTTGTTTTCTGTTATAATTTTTGTATGATTGTTTTGCAGAATATTGTTGCTAGAAACCAGGTTTCCAAAGTATGTTTCAAGATTGCGGGCATTTTTAGATGCTTTTTGATTGACATCTGAAATGTAGTTTATCTGATTAAGGGCTTCTTCAGGGGTTTTAACGATATTAAAAAATGAGTCCAGTCTATGAGACTTAATTTTATCGTGTATGTTATTGTTCAAGCTGCATAAAATCAGGGTAATATTGTTTTTGCTGCAACATCTCCAGAGGTAAAAAATGTTTATGATACCGGGGTGTTCTATGGTTTCTACGGTAGAGAAGTCAATTATCATATATTTTTTAGTGTTATCATTCAGTTTATTGTCAATCAGGTTCTTAAAGCTGGTGGTTGTTTTGTCATCCAGACTTTTAAAGGGAAGAGTAATAAAGCACACATACTCTTCATTCCACGCAGGGATGTCACATAGAGGTAATGACATTTATGTCTAACTCCTCAAAAATATTGATTTAGGTTGTCGAAAATTTAATCGACGGGGGATTTTCTGAATCAAAGAAAATAGTGATAATTATTATATTAAACAAATAGTTATTATACTACAATTACTAATACTATGTGAATTATTGTATAATTTTTCAAATGCCTGTTATAAAGCTGTCTTGAACATAAAGAAATATTATGTTGACAGATGTTGTGTTTGTTTATTTTAAAATTTTTTAGTTTTTCAGTATGCAAATTATAATAAGAATATGTCAGAATACTTGTTATAACAGCTTTTTGTCAGATTATCACATTTAAAACATCTGACATCTGTATATGTTGCCGGTTAATTAGCTTAAAAACTCGATAACCTCTTTTGATTTAATGAAGAGTGCTTTTGAATAATCCTGTGATCTTCTGTCTGTTTGTCTTCTATCGTTTGATGTACGGTTATCGTTATTAATATCTTGTGTTGCAGCACGTCTATCTTCCTGTGTGCGTCTTGAGCCTTCTCTTTTGTCTATTCTCACATTATCTATACCAAATATATTTGAAATTTTTTCTTCATAGCCCTGCAGGTCTTTGCTGAGTATAACTGGAACATTTTTCTCTTTTAGAGTTTCCTGAACGACTTTTACGATTTTTTCTTTCTTGCTGTCAGCTTTAGCAAGGGCAACATTCGGATTATCTACATCAGAGGGTTTGTTGTTATCTTCTTGCTGGTTTTTATAGCCTGAAACGCTTTTATCTGCAAATAATTCTTCTGTTTCCAGTTTGTTTTTTAGGGTTTCAAGATCTTCTTTGTTAGTTGTGGTTTTAATTTGACAAACAATATCTTTACGTTTGTTCTTTTGAAGTTCTTCAGATTCTTTTAATATTGTGGCAACATTTGTTAAGAAGTCTGATAATGTGCTGATATCTTTAATGTTACTCTGATAGCTATCCAGACGGTTTTTAGAATTAAACATTTCAAGGTTTGCATCAAGTTTTGTCAGTTCTGCGTTAAAACTTCTTATATCGGCATTATTTTTTTGTTGCATTGCTTTGTCTTTTATATAGAGAAAATCTTTTTCTATTCTTTGTGCTTCAGAGGATACAGACAATGAATATTCAATTAACTGTGCAGTATCATCTTTTTCAGTATCTTTATCATCTTTAATTTTTAAATTAGATGTTTTTTCCTTTTGCACTTCATTTATTGACTTTTCATTTTCTTTAATTTTGGAGTTATCTATTTCAATATTCTGGTCTATTTCCTGAGTTTTGCTGGTTGAAGTCTTTTGTTCCTGTATATTATTGGAAACACTTTCACTGGTTTGTTTCAGGGTTGATTCTTGAATGTAATTTGTCTGTCCTTTTCCTGAATTAACAAGTTCAAAGTAGCTTTTTTCGTTTTGTTCAACTAATTTGTCAGAATCTATATCATTTTGAAGTTTATAAACATACTTAATTTCTTCGTTATTAGTCATATTAATATTTTCAGTATTATTAAACTCACTGGTTTCATTAAGTTCTATGTGGTCTTCTGGTGAAAAATTATTGTTGTTAGAAGCTTTCTGGTTATTTACGTTGAGAGAAACTTTGTTGAAATCGTGGTTTTTTGCTACTAGGCCGTCATTATTATTTATATTTAAGTTGTTAGTGTTATCAACTTTGAATTCTTTCTGTATTTTAAATTGTTCAACCTGGTTGTTCAGTATGTTTGCAGATGTATTGAGCATACTCTGCATCTGGTCATTAAAGACTGAGAGTGCTGATGCAGTTGAATTATCCAGATCTACATCGTTAAAAGTTTTATTGTTTGTATTGTTAAGAGATTCAAGATCATTGTTTTTATTATTTTCATTTTTGTTTTCTGATTTAGTATTATCATTCTTTTTATCATTTAATTTTTTATTGTCAGAAGACTTATCATCTGATGTATCCGGGTTATTATTGGCTGATTCAGCTTCTATTTTTTGAACTTTTTTAGTTTCATTAACTTCCGTTTCTTTTGAGACAGATTTTTCTACATTAGAATTAGTTTGTTCATTCTTGTTAACAGGTGTTTCATGTCTATTTTGGTTTTCAATGTTTTCTTTATCAGGTTTATCTAGCGTTTGAGCAGGTCTTTCAGCTTCAATGGTTTTGGGTTTATCTTTGATATCCTGAATTACAGGTGATTCTTGATCAGAGGGCTTGTTATCTGGTTTAGGATCATTACCTTCAGGTTTGTTTGGTCCTCGATCATTACCTTCAGGTCTGTTGGAACCTCGATTATTTCCTTCAGGCTTGTTGGGGCCATTATCATTACCATCTTGTCTATTCTGTCCATTGTTATTTTCTATGGATCTATTTGTATCATTTGGCCCGGTTTTATCAGGGTTTAACTCATCGGCATTGTTACTTTGTATTTTGTTGCTGGCATTTTCCTGATTATCTGGTTGTATGTCATTGTTTTCAGTATTATTAGTAGCATTTTTTTCTGCATTAGACTGTTGTTCACTAGCTTCTGAATTTTTAAATTCTTCAACAGAGCTTTTATTTGATTCTATACCATTATATGGTTGTGTATTCACTGTATCATTAGATTTTGTTTTAACTGTATTGTTTACAATGGTTTCAGTTAAAGGTTGTGAGACTGTCTTAGTCTGTATATCAGACTTTTCTGAATCGTTTTTATCTTTTATATTATGGTCATTTGCTTCATCTCTCGAAGTAATTAATTTATCAGAGTCTTTTAATATTTTAATTGAAGAATCAACCTTGTTAGCTCTATCAATTGTTTCTTCGATCTGGCGAATTTCTTTCATGTTAACTTCTTCTTTTGAATTAGCATCTTTGTTTTTTAAAGAAGAAAGTTTATCAGCCAGGCCACCATAGGGGTTTGTGGTTGTTTTTGTGGTGTTATTGCCAGTTGAGACAGTTTTTGAAATATTGTTTGATGAAGTAGAAGTCTGGTTTGCGGCTTTTGTTGCTGCCTGTTTTACAATTCCTGAAATGTTGTTATTGTTTGAATTTGTTGTGCTACTGGTTTTTGTTGTTGAGTTAAGAGCTGTTTTTATGGCACTGATTTTGTCATAATCCATTCCATCGTTAATTCTTTGCTGTAATTGATAAGATCTATCCTCTGAAATAGTATTAATAGCATTTTTAACAGTGTTTTTAGCAGTTTCAGATTGTTTGAAAGTTGAGGCAGCATAGCTGTCATTATTGTTTCTAGTAGTATTTACTGTTTTGTCATTTGATAGATGGTCTGTTTCTGATACTTTACCGGTTAATGATTGTTTAAAAGCTTCTCTGGCTTTTTGAGCCGCCATATTTTCATGCAATAAAGCTTCTCTATCAGACGTTTTAATAGCATTCTTATCAGGGATTGCTTCTTCATTAATCTTTTTGATTTCTTTTTTTACAACAGAAATTTCTACGATTTTTGTTTCACTGGTGTCTTTTTTATAATTATTATTTTCATGAGACTTTTCAGTATTATGTGTTGATAAAAGTGTTATTGAACCTGAAGAATGAGCATTTGTTATGTCATTAGACTTATTAATTCTTGTTGAAGGGTTAATTTTATTGATGTTATCGTTATTATCATTATCGTAAAGGCCACTTAATTTTTTAGGATTTCCAATTGCAACTACTGGTGGGTTTGTTGCACTTACATCAGTATTGTTGATGGTAATCAATTCATAAGTCTGATTCTTTGCTATTTCAGATTTAACAGCCTGCCCGGTCTCATTATTATTGATGTGGTTGCCAGTAAAATCGTTATAGAGGTGAAGATTTTCGTTATTATCTCCAGCTAAAGCCCCGGTTTTATTGTTATCATCGGTTTCGTTAACTTTATCCGGAGAATCTGAGATGTTTTCATTAAAAGCTAAAATGCTTTCGGCATTAACTCTATTATTTTTTTTGTTGATGTTTTCATCATCGTTATCATCTAAGTCATTGTTGGATTGCATTTTTTGAATTTGCAGTGACTGTTTATCGAGGTTTTTGTTCATATCCTGTTGAATATTATTCTGATATGATAGTTCGCTGGCTTTTTTCTGCTCTGCAACTGCTTTTTCCTGCTCGGTTTTTTGGGTTGTTTCCTGAATATATTTTTCCTGCAATTCGGCCATCTGTGCGGCATTTTCAGCTTCCTGAGCCTGTAAACTTGCCAACCAGGCCATATATTCAGCATCCATGGCGTCCTGAGCGGCAGATTTTGACTTTTCGCTGGCTACCTCTGCTTGATACATAGCATATAAAACATTCGATAAGGCCTGTGATGCTTCGTGCATCGCAAGCCAGGCGTCTCTATTAGCTAGATAAGCTGTATGTCTTGCAAGGTCAACACTTCTTTGAATCCAGTCAATGCCTACCAGGTTATTCTTTAAGTTGTTGAGTCCCTGCCCTAAAGAAGAACTATAAGTATTCAGTAATTTACTCTGACTACTATTTAAGATATTAAACATTTCTTAAAAATTCTCTAAATTTATATTCAGTAAAACTACCACTTATATATAAAAAAACAATCATTACATTTAAATTGACAATTCTTGCGTGGATTTAAAAAATAAATTTACATAAAACAATTAATACAATTGTATTAAATTTATGCAATGTGTGTATTCGCCGTCTTCAGTATAACAGCGCTGCCACATTATTTACAATGTAACACATTATTGTAAAGATTTGCCTACATTAAATATCAAATTGTTTCTGTGGCATTAAATATAAAGTAAACGCTGATTTAGTGGTGTTCAAAATATTTAATGATTTTAATTTTGTTACCTTCAAGCGTTGAAGGTTCATATTCCAGAAGGTCAACAGACTTTTTAGCAAGAAATAAGCCTATGCCACCTACTGGTTGATCAACAGAGGCATCTTCTGGGTTATATTGGTCTGATTTCTTATCAAATTCAAATGGCTTACCATAGTCTTTAACTTCAATACAAATACCATCTGTTCGTGGTATAAATTCTATAACAAGCTTTTCACCCTGACGTTCATTATAAGAATGCATAATAATGTTGGTAATAACCTCATCAAGTGCCAGGTTAATTTGCTGTATTTGTTTATCATCAAACCCTGCCTGGCGTGTTATAAGTTCAGTAGTATTTGCAACCTGTTCAAGTATAGTTAATTGAGCTGGTAATATAAGGCTGGTTGATTTTTCGTAGAGATTTTTTTGTTCATATTCTTTGCCTGATGGTATTTTATTGTTTTTAAGGCATAGTAAAGTGATATCATCGTGTTGTTCCAGGTTTGTTGTATAGTTATCAACAGAAGCCAGTAGAGTTTTTGAGAGTTCTTCAGCAGTAATATTTTTATGTCCTTCAAGGGTATTTATAAGTCTTTCGGTTCCATACAATACTCCTGTTGGGTTTGCTGCTTCTGTAATACCATCTGTGTATAAAACAAGTGTTTCACCAGGATACAGTATTTGCTCATTAGATTCATAATAAGTGTCTGGCATTATACCCAAAGGTAGATTTGTATTAAGTTCAATTTTTTTAACTTTTCCACTGGCTTTAAGCAATACAGGGCGGTTATGTCCGGCATTAACAAGTTTTATATTTCCTGTTGTAAAGTCATATTCACCATAAATTAGTGTAACAAACATACAGTGAGGGTTATCCTGTGCTAACATATGATTTACCCGCCTTATTACCTCAGCCGGAGACAGGTTTCTTGTTGCTATTTCTCTTACCAGCATACGGGTCATTGCCATAAAAAATGATGAAGGTGCGCCCTTATCAGAAACATCACCGATAACAATAGCTATTTTATTTTCTGTCAGTTTAAAGAAGTCATAAAAATCACCGCCAATTTCCTTTGCAGGGCGTGTTAAGCCATAAAGATCAATCATGGTAACCAGCTCAGGAAAAGGAGGAAACTTGCCGGGTAAAATGGATTGCTGAATTTCTGCTGCAATAAGAAGCTCCTGGTGGTAGCGTTCTTTTTGTGCTGTAGTCTCTTTTACGTTTTCTATTTGTTCGGTAATTGCTTCCCCAAGGTTATTAAAGGTTTTAGAGAGTTCTCTTATTTCTTTGGGGCCAGTATTATCATTAATTTTGTGATCATAAATGCCTTTTGAATAGTATCCTGCCTGTTCGACAAGATCCGTAAAAGGTCTTGTCAGGCTTAGTGTAAGCCAGTAGACGAGTCCTATCATTAGCAATACAACTATAACAGATATTAAGATGATACTGTGAGTTAACTCATTCAGTGGTGCAAGTATTTTATTTCTAGGATACACTATATACAGGTTCCAGTTCATTGAATTGAGCTTTGTTTTTAGCAAAATGCCCGGTATATAGTGTATGGGGTCTTCTATCTCAATGAAACTGGTATCAGGTGAATTATTAATTCTGGCTATAGTTTTATAGCCTTTATTATTAGTGGTTTCAGCTATTTGAGTGATTGTTTGATTTGATAGTTCAGCCATCTCAGGATGAGCAATAAAATAACCATCAGCAGTCAGTATAAAAGCGAACCCCTTGCCTCCAATAGTTAGTTTTCGTGTGCGTTTTACAATATCATCCAGTGATATGTCGACAGTAGCAATGCCTATTAAATCATCTTTTCTGTGAATAGGGGCAGAATATGTAATCATTAAGATATCTCCACCACCTTCATCGTAGTATGGTTTGCTCCACATACCTTTATTGTTTTTAATTGGCAGACTAAACCAGTCTTTTTCAGGGTAATTATAGCTCTCTGTAGCAAGATCCTGGTATTTTAGGCCTTTAGGCGTCTGATAATAGTAAGGAGCATAGAGTCCTATATGAGTTTTGTCCGGTAAAAAAGCTACGGTAGAGCCGTATACATTGGGGTTATTTGACAAAGTTTGCTGAATAACATCGTTAACAGATTCATTATTAAATTCGTTCATTGTTCCAATTGATGTAGCAAGGCCCTCAGCGATTTTTTGAGAGGTTTCAAAGACAAGGTCAAATTCCATAACACGTGAGCGGGCTATTTCGTGGGCTTCATTATTTATTACGGTTAAAACAGTTTTTTTACTACTGTCAAAGCTAAATATAATAAGTATACCCAGTAATATTAATATGCCTGGAATCAATATTAATAGTATTTTTGTCCTTATTGTCATAAGTTTAGCAACCCTTCAATACTGTTTACCACAAAAAATATTTTATTAAAGCCTGACAGATTAAGTATTTCAGTAATATTATCACCTGGTTTGAGTAAAATTAAAGATCCACCATTGATTTTTGCTTTTTTGTAAGCTGATAGTAAGACTCTAAGACCGGCACTGCTCATATAGTTAACTCCAGAAAGGTCAACAGCAATAAATATATTTTCCAGGGCTAGTTGAGCAAGCAAAACCTCTTCTACTCTGGCTGAATTTTGCGCATCAAAGCGGCCAGAGACCGTAATAAGTTTCCATTTACCTTCTGTGGTAGCGTCAATGATCATTTCAATACTCCTGTAAAAAGCTTTTCAACTTTTGGTTCTATTTTATATAAAAGAACCTGAAAACTAAAGAATTTTCTTTAATGTTGCTGTAAAAAAGTCTTTATTGAGGGGCTATGCAGAGATTGTTATCTATAATGCTTTCTATGGCAAGCTTGAATCCGTCATTGTATATGGTGTCAGTTATAAACAAAGCACATTTTTTTAATTCATCTACTGCATTTCCCATTGCAATAGAAAGTCCACCATTTTTGTTTACTGTTTCAAACATTTCAATGTCATTTATGCCATCACCAATGACTGCAATGTTTTTAAAATCTAAATTATGCTGCCGGGCAAACCATTCTATAGCGGTTCCTTTTGATGTAGAGCTATTAACAATCTCAAGATAGCTGTTAATAGTTATTTTAATATTATATTCAGGGTATTTCTCCTGTAAAATGTTACATATCAGATTAAGGTCTCTTATGTTATCTTCATATACCAGTATTTTAGATGGTAGATTATCGTTGTTAATTATATCAAAAGGGATAACAAGGTTAATTTCTTCCCAGTTAAATGGTAGAGTAAATTTTTCATTAGAATAAGGCTTTCCTTTGATGTAATAAATGATTTTTGAGTTTAAATTATGTTGTTTTTTAGTTATTTCAAAGGTTTTAAGTATATTAAGGGCATCTTTTAATATGATACTATTTTGATAAATAGTGATTCCTGATGCGGTTCGTATTTCAGCTCCCTGAAGGGTTATGATAGATTGATTAGCCATATTGAGGTATTCTGCAACACCTTTTGACTCTTCATATGTTCGGCCAGAGCACAGCACAAACATTATGCTATTTTCATTAAGCATTTTTGCAGCGTAGAAAGTGTTTTTTGAAATACCTTCTTCAAAAGTCCTTTTTTTAAGGTCTTTTATAGTATCATCAATATCAGAAAAAACAGCTTTTACCTGATATTTAAAGTTACCTGGCAGATTTTCTATATATTTACAAGATTCTAGATTATTAAAAGTGTCTTGTTTAGCTTTCATAGAAGGTTATGCTTTTTTATCAGTGGTTTTAATCAAATGATAACCAAATTGAGTTTTAACAGGTCCGACAATTTCATTTACTTTAGCGTCAAAAGCAGCATCTGAAAAGGGTTTTACCATAGCTCTACGATTGAAGAACCCCAGATCACCGCCTTTTTCTTTTGATGGGCAACCTGAGTATAATTCTGCTGCTTCTTCAAAGCCAATTTTGCCTGAAAGCAGTTCTTCTTTTAATATTTGAGCTTCTTCATCAGATTCAAGTAGTATATGGCTTGCTCTAACTCTTTTGATATCGTTAGAATCACTATCATGTAATGCTATCCGGGTATTTGTTATATGTTTGGTAGCCGATTCAGACATTGTTTTTGACTGAAGCATCATAGCAAGATCAGCAGCTGTAAAGTTCCTGGGTATTACAGTATTGTGCTCTGCTTGATTAACAGGCGAAGATACATGATCGTTCTTTGAAACAACCATACTTTGGTGATTTGCCTGTGTTGAATATCCTTGAAAACTTACCTGAGTTGAGGGTTGAACTATTACCATTCTTGTCTTCCTGTATATTGTTCATCCCTTTTAACGTATCTAAACAAGAATAATTGTTATTTATATAAATTTTGTTTACAATCATTTACTTCCTCTACAGAATCAGTAACTATATTATGTACAGAAAAGCTGATATAATAGAGTCAGGAATTAATCTAATTAAACTTATTGTAATTATCATAATTGTTCTGCGGGGTTTATTTATGGAATACGCTGTCATCTTTACTGAAACCAATATAGACATATTGTTTAAGCTTTGTTTGTCTATGATACTGGGTATTATGGTTGGGCTTGATCGCCAGTTAACAAATAAACTTGCCGGCATTAAAACACAGGTTCTTGTTTGTATGGGTTCAACCATTTTTACAATGCTTTCAATAAATGGTTTCAGCGGTTTTGGGTCTTCCAGTCAGGTTCTTATAGGAGATCCTGCACGTGTGGCAGCTCAAATCTTAACAGGCATAGGTTTTATCGGTGGTGGAGTAATATTAAAGACGAAAAGTAACGTTTTTGGAGTTACTACAGCAGCTTCACTCTGGATTGTTGCCAGCATCGGTATGGCTGTAGGTACAGGTGATTATTTTATGGCTATCACTGGTACTATTTTAACAGTCATTGTTCTGGTTGTTATCAGGCGGGTAGAAAGAAATTACCTTGATAGACTTACTGAAAAGAAGGTCAGAATTCATATTGAGATTAAAACTTCTGCCGATAACTTTATAAAAATAGTTAATTTCGTACAGAAAAAATATAAAAGCTTTTCAGAAATGAGTTATTCAAATATTATAGACAAACAAAATTATACTAAACTGCATTTTCAGGTTTATGTTGGTTCTAATGTTAGCATTCAGGATATCTATAATGACATAAGCAACCTTGAAAAACTTGATTCTCTAAAAATATACAGGGCACCATCACCATATGATTGATACTATAATGGTTTTAATTTGTTAAATGGCGTTAATCCTCTATTATAATAGTTTTTCACAATATAAATATACGTAAATCAGTATTTATGAGCTATTATATGCTGAAAATGGTCATTTTATACTTTTAACGAATATTAAGTCTTAATAAAACCTTAATATATATTTTTTTTGAAAGCATTTGGCCGGTTTTAAAATTGGCTATCATTTGTTATGAGGGCTTTAAAGCTTTCAACAGATAGTAGATTACTTTGAATGTCTGCTTCATAAGAACCTTATCTCAATTTGCCTGGTGTTGAACTGACACAAAATGTGTGCTAATAATTGAACTAAGATTGAAGATAGCTCAAAATTAGTCCGCTGAAAATCAAGAAACTGAATGGAGGTAGAAAACTATTGTCTCAGGTACAAGTAGGACAAAATGAAAGTATTGAAAGCGCTTTAAGACGCTTTAAGAAAAAGATTCAAAAAGCCGGCATTCTCTCAGAGAAAAAACGCCGGGAACATTATGAGAAGCCAAGCGTAAAAAGAAAACGCAAGCAAGAAGCAGCACGTAAAAGACAAAAGAAAGACAGGCGTTTCAGGTAGTTATTTTACGATATTTCTCTTGATAGAAATTAAGTAAGCATGCAATAACTTAATATGCCCTGAAGGTAAGACTTCAAGGGGGGGTATTCAGTATATTAATACAAAGACCCTCCGATCAATAACAAAAAGCAACGTACTGTTAAAATAAATAGTAAATATTTCTATTGTATATTTTATAAAAATACTTTTTATATAAATTGTGTCAACCAGAGGTCTATTTTGCTGGTTAAGATTTTTGCGTATAGAGAATTTCCTGCAATTTGATTGAGTGAAGAGTTTGCTCGATACGGTCTTTGTCTTCTGCGGGAGCCAGTTCAAGGGCTTTCTGGCAATATTTTTTTGCTTTTTCAAATTTTTTCTGAGATAGATAGGCTTCGCTGAGGCTAAGATAATACAGTGATTCAGACGGCTCAAGTTCAAGTGCCTTTTTAAAAGCCCACTCAGCTTTTTCATAATTATTCTTGTTTTTATAGATATTACCTAATTGTTGATAAGCTTTATCATCTTCGGGGTTATATTCCAGTGATTTGTTAAGGTGATCAATAGCATTTTCAGTCTGTTTAAGCTCTTTGAAGGCCAGCGCAATAGCATAGTGTGCTTCTGCATTGTCAGGTTGTTCTTTAAGAACTTCCTGAAGTATTTCAACAGCTTTCTCATAATTTTTTTGATAGTTATAGACCCAGCCGAGACTTACTTTTGTTTCAAGATCGGCTTTTTGCTGGTCAAGAGCAGTAGTAATTTCTAAAAAAGCTTTGTCATAGTCACCTTTGGCAATTAATTCATCAATTTTTTTGTTTATTTGATCTGTTCTGTTTAAATCTGCTTTATTATTCTGGCAGGCAGGTATGCAGAGGATAAAACCTGCTAAAATAGCTGAACAGATAATTATTTTGATGTGTTTATAACAGGGTAATGGCACTTTGTTTATACCTCAATGTTTTACAAGCTGTCAAACTCTTCTGATTCTCTTTTCATAATAACTCCACGTCTGGATTCTCTAATAAACTCAATCAGGTGTTGTATATGTTCATTAATATCAACATCAGATTCAAGTTTTTCAAGGGCCTGAGAAAGATTTAACTTATCAAACCATAGCACTTTAAAGGCGTATCTCATTTTATCTATTTCGGCTCTTGAGAATCCACATCTTCTGAGGCCAATTTTATTAACTCCCCGAACAATGGCAGGTCTTCCGTCGGCAATGGCATAGGGTGGTATATCCTGTCTGGTGCCACTAAAGCCACTGACAATAGCCATTTTGCCTATTCTAATATATTGATGAAAAGCTGTTAGTCCGCCAATAAAGGCATAATCACCTACAGAAATATGTCCGGCAAAGCCTGCATAATTGGCTATATTAACGTGATTACCTATTTTGCAGTTATGAGCAATATGCGTATAGGCCATCAGCATGCAATTTTCACCGATTTCAGTACTGGAGCCTTCACCAGAAGCCCTGTTAATAGTGACATATTCTCTAATTGTTGTATTGTTTCCTATAATTACTCTTGTAGGTTCGCCTTTATAGTTGGTGTCTTGTGGTGGTGTGCCTACAATAGCTCCGACTGCAATTCTGCAATTTTCGCCTATTTCAGTATGTCCATCAATAAAGGCGTTAGCTTCAATTATTGATCCGGCGTTTATTTTGACGTTTGGCCCTATAATTGCGTGAGGACCAACGATTACATCTTCTGCAAGTTCGGCAGCAGGGTCTATAATTGCGGTTGAATGTATTTGTTCCATTTTATAAATTATCCATATCTACTGATGAAAAGGTTATTTCTCCCTGGCAGGCGATGTTTCCGTCAACAGTTGCTACAAAAGCAGCTTTGCCAACAGGAGGTCTGATTTTAAGCAGGTCTACTTTGAGATCCAGCCTGTCTCCAGGGACAACAATTCTTTTAAACTTAACATTATTGAGACCTGCAAAGAGTATAAGTTTATTCTTAAATTCTTCTCTGTTTTTCAGAAAGATAGCACCCAGTTGAGCGGCAGCTTCACAGATTAAGACGCCTGGCATAATAGGTTCTTCCGGAAAATGACCACAGAAGAAGGGTTCATTTCCGCTAACATTTTTATATCCTTCAATACCCAGCTCTTTTAACTTTGTTACTCTGTCTACCAGTAAAAAAGGGTAACGGTGGGGTATTAAATCACTTATTTGTTTGATATTTAAAATTGTATCGCTCATAGATCCTCCTGGAAATCACACTATCAAGGTATTTTTAATACGTCTTGCCAGTTCTACATGCTGATAATGACCGCATTCTATGGCTATAATATGGGCATTGAGTTGAAGCGGATTAATACCTGCAAGGTATAAATCACCTATTAGATCGAGAACCTTATGCCTGACTGGCTCATCAGGATATCTCAGGCTGTTTGTAAGGGTTCCATCATCATTGATTCCTATAGTATTTTCTCTGGTTACCCCAAGAGCATAGCCCTGAGACTGATAAAGAGGCAGTTCTTTTACGTAACCAAATGTTCTGGCTGATATAATATCTTCAATGCAGTTCTGGTCTGCTTGCCATTTGTACCATTTTTGCTCAAATGGTGATTCAGGGTAATTTACACAGTATGATATTCTAAAATTATCGGATGGCAGGGCAGATATCGAAGTATGTTTGTGTGTATAATACAGTGGTTCTGGCAGGTTAAAACGCTGGTCATTATAATTAAACCTGTAGAAAATGGGGTTGATGAGCTTATAAAATTCTTTAGCGCTTCCGTCGCCTGCTGGCACTTCATTTCCGGTGATGGATATTTCTACTCCTGAGGTAAAATTCAGGGCCAGTGCAGCCATCAGATGTTCAGCCAGTCTGATATTAAAGGATGGAGTTCCCAGTACAATCATATGCGTAGTGTCAATAATGTTATCTACGCTGGCAACAACCTTTTCTCCTGTCTGTTCATTAATGAATGTAATGCCTGTGTTGTTTTCAGATGGTCTGATTTCTATCTGGCTTTCTTTGCCGGACATTAAGCAATTACCTTTATACTTAACAGATTTATGAGTGGTTGTCATCAGACTTTTTCTTTCTCTTTAAGTGCATTTTCGATTTCTTTCAGGCGTTTTTTAATGGAATCCATTGATTTCAGGCTGACCTGATTTTTAATGAAGTCTTTTCTGGGTATTGCAGGTATGCCTACTACTGCCATCTTTGACGGTATGCTTTTGCTAACACCTGCTTTAGCCATAATGATAGTATCATCTCCAATTTTTATGTGATCTGCAAGCCCGGCCTGACCGGCAATAGTAACTCTGTCACCTACAATGGTTGAGCCTGATATACCAACCTGAGAGACAATAAAGCAACTTTCACCTATGATAACGTTATGTGCAATCATAACAAGGTTATCTATTTTAGTGTTTCTGCCGATTATTGTATCCTGGATAGTGCCACGGTCAATAGTAGTGTTTGCTCCTATTTCAACATCATCTTCTATAATTACTGACCCCAGAGAAGGTATTTTAATTATATGCTGGCTGGTTGATTGCCCCATCTGGCCTGATTCTTTTGCTGTTTCGATATTACTTTTTTCCTGCGTGACGAAGCTGTAGCCATCTGAGCCTATGCGTGCTCCGCTGTGAATAATAACAAGGTTGCCAATTTTGACTCTGTCGCCAATAAAGACCTGTGGATAAAGAAGACAGTTGTTACCTATTTGAGCTTTTTTACCCACATAAGTTCCGGCCATTAGTCTGGTATTATCACCTATTATACTTCCTTTTTCAATAATTACGTTAGGGCCAATGGAGACATCTCTACCGATTTTAGCTGATGGATCCACGATAGCTGATGAGTGAACGCCTCCAGGGGTTTCTGGCCCTTCATAAAACATATTTAACAGTACACCCATAGCAATTTTAGGTCTGCTAACTTCTATATTTGTTTTGTTTTCTATGCTAATACCTTCTGGAACAAGTACACAGAGGGCTTTAGTGGCATTAAGAGCTTTAATATGTTGTTCCTCAAAAGCAATAGCGAGCATTGTTTCGTCAGCAAGCATTGGTGGGCCCAGAAAGCTGAGTTTAATAGAGTCGTCACCGGTTAGTTTTCCACCTACAAATTCTGCTATTTGTTTGCTAGTGAAGCTTTTAGACATTTTGAATCCTTTTGATTATTTATCTCTGTTGAGTGCTATTTTACTAAAAAAAAACACCGGCGTATAAAAAACACGTGTAATATTAAGTAAGATTATCAATGACTTTTAAAAAATATGGAAAAGGCTGGCTTTAAAGGGGGTTGAGGTATTAAATCTTTATAAGTGCTTCGGGTCTGGATATTAGCAGTTTTTTAACAGAATTCCCATAAAAATGTAAATTTTTTTTGAAAAAATCTTTGAAAACGGCTAATTTTTAAGGCCTTGAGACATATTAAGGTATACTTGAAAATATACTCAATCTATAAGGGTTACCTCTAAAAATGGGTATGTTAAGGAGGGTATAATCTTTAGAAACCTTGCAGTAGTTGTGTTTTGTTATATTGCAAGGGCTATAACCTGCTTTAAATAGTATATAACAGGGCAATCGGTAATTGTTGTCTGGTTTTATAATATTAAGAATGTTATATTACGGATTTTTTGAGGAGAGATGATATGAGCCAGGTTCAGTTAAACAATCTTGTAGGGTCAGGATTACAGCGATCTGCGCCCTCTAAAATCAGCATAACCCCGGGTGGGGTTACGGCATCAGCTTCTTCAACTGCTTCAGCCGGTGTTTTGGATCAGCTTAACAGTGCACTAAATTCAAACCCTTATAACTTTGGATTTCAGTCACAACAACACTCACCCTTTCAACAAATATCAGGACAAATGCAGGGTCAGCAGCCTGATATGATGCAGCAGATGTTCCAGTTTATGGCACAGATGATAATGCAGATACTTGGTTTTATTATGCAGATGATGGGTGGTGGGCAAAATCAACAACAGTTACCCGGGCAAATGTTCTAACACCTGAAAATGAAAAAACCAGCAAATATGCTGTTAATTGTCTGAATGACCCTTTGACAGGCTGCCTCCGGGTAGCCTCTTATTTGTATGGTAAACAAATTGTAGAGCATGTATTTGTTGACTAACTGACTTCCTGTTTACCCGGGATGTTTTTTAAGAAGATCTTCCTGTGAAATCAATGGTCTGTCATCGTTAAAATTAACATCTTTTAGTTCTTTTATTAATTTAGGCATTTTCAAAATATAGCCATTGATAATAATGTCTTCAGCTTTTTCATGTCCTGAAGGAGTCTTGAAATAATCCATTTCAGGAAATTCAAGGTCAAAGTTAAAAATATTTTTATCTTCTGTCATATTTTTATACCCCTTTATTAAATTTTATCATAAAGACTGATGAGATCTCTGAATAATTTAAAAGTTCTCAGACTCAAGAAATTGGTCTTCTCCCTGTTTTGCTGGAATAAGTAATTCCCTAATTAATCAGAGATACCTGATGTATAACCAGAATGACAGATTTTTCTGGTTTCGATTTCAAAAATTTAAAAGTGAAGATAGGTTTAAAATTAGTTGAATACAAGGCCAGTGAAGCGTTTAAATTATTCTACGCCAGAGGAAAGTTTTAAATCATTACACAAGCGGTGCAATTGCTCATTGATTATGCCTGTATCAGTCTTGCAATACAAAAAAAAAGTGTGTTAAAACTATCACACTTAAATACAGGGGTAAATTGGACTTATGTTTAATGCTTATGAATATTATTCTTATGATGCATAGCTAAATAAAGCTGGTTGACCCATTGATTGGAGGAATAATTTTTTTGACATATCATCTTTTTCAAGTTTGGATTTATCAGGGTCATTTTGTACGTCAAGGCGTTTGTTTCTTAACTGCTCGTACATATTTTTTGTAAGAGTTGCCTGTGTTTCAGAGTAAAGTTTCATATTTTTAAAGTTTTTAACTGCATTTGAATAGAATTCAGATAAGTTATTTAAGACGTCATCGTTCAATTTTCTTGCTTCATCAGCTTCTTGAAGCATTTGTCTGTGTTTTTCAGCGTTGTCAACCATACGAACTTTTTTGGTTTGGTTGTTACCATCAGCGGCTACGGTTGAAGTGCCGTTTTTAATTCCGCCTTCTTTTCCTGCGCTGCCAGAATCAACTTTAACTTTCTGAGGTGTGCTTTTTCCACCGCTGTTCTGGGCATTAGAACTATTTGTATTATTGTTATTAGCATTATTGTTGTTATTTTGTGGTTGATCCGGTTTATTTTGTGGATTATTATTCAGGTTATTATTGTTATTTAGTTTGTCTTTGTCTTTATTAAGTTCTAAAGGATCCTTTTTTTCTTTAGCAGTATTATCTTTTTTATCGAGCAGATCTTTAACTTTATCACCAAGTGAACTACCTACCTTGTTGACAGTATCTTTCAAAGATCCTGAATTGCTGCTTTGAGCAGGTTCAGTTTTCTTATCCGGGGTAAGCCAGTCTTTAATTTTATTTGTCCAGTTGCTTAAGGTGTCTTTAGCTTTATCAAAGAAAGATTTTGGTTTATTTTCAGGTTTTGGTTTTGATTGAGTTTCAGCTTTTTGTTTTGCTTTTGTTTCAATTTTGGTTTTAGTAACAGTTTTTGTTTCAGTTTTTGAATCGCCTTTTTCACCTTTTTTGCCGGCAGCTTTCTTTTTAGTTTTAACTTTTTCTTTTACCTGAACCTTTTCCTGTACCCGTTCTGAATTATGATGGCGATGAGCATGATGATTACGATGATGCTCTCTTGCTTCATCAGAATGATGATTTCTATGTGGCCCTCTGTGGTTGCCTCTTTGCGGTCCACGATGTTCTCCACGGTGCTCGCCACGCTCGCCACGGTTTTCACCTCTGTTGTTGGTTCTATGTTCCGGGTTGTGTTGTGGTCTGTATTTTTGCTCGTCTCTTACAGCTTGTATTTGAGCATCAATTTTTTTCTCTTTTGCTTCTTTGTTTTCAACAAATGGGTTATCTGCACCTGATGCCGGGAGCCATCTTGTTTCCCATTTAGGATCACGACCCGGAGATCCACCAAATTTAAAGGCCTGATTTTGCTCGAATATTTCTTGTTGTTTAAAAGGGTTTTGTTGTATTTGTTGCTCTTCAAGCATCTTTTGGTTTTTTTCTGACTGGGCAGGTTGAAATTTTAAATTTTCTTTTTTCTTTTCATTTGAATCACTGGTGGTACTGCCATGATTTTCATCTAGAGGTGTATTGGCCATAGTATCAATGAAAGATTTGGTTTCATTGAACTGGTTGCTTATAGATAACATTAAATCAGAGCAGGTCTTGGCTCCGGAACCTGCACTTTCAGCCCCTATTTCAAAACTTGATGATGCTAATAAGTTACCTTCAGTTGAATCACCAGCATATAAACCAGCTGATTTGTTATGGAAAGCAACATTATCAAGGCCACTGGAGACACTGTTCTGAAAACTCATCAGTGTCCCTGAATACCTATAGTTAAGACTATTTAAGCCAACCTGTAAATGTGACATCTTTTAATCTCTTACTCTTCTCTCTCTTCGCTCTCGTAACTCAGGTAATTAAAAATACCTATGTTTAAAAAAACAACCTCCTATAGTGTATTATGAGAAATTTCTTATCAAATAACAATATGTTTATATATTTCATATATAAATATTTTTACGTTCTGTTATATTTAATGGCTGTATTTGCTTTTAGTCTGCTTATTTCGAAATTTAAAGCAGGTTAAAAAGCTTTAATAAAGAGATTATGTCAACAAATAGTTTAATAAAATGATTTCAAATCAATTAATTATAGAATAATGCATAGTAATTTCTTGCTACAGAAAAGACTTTTAATATAGAAATCAAAAGTTGTCCGGACTTATTATCATTGAGTGTTAATTATTGCCAATATAAAAAGTCTATAAAGAAGTAATACAAAAAGGTTCTTTTTGATTAAAAATTTTGTGTCATATCAGTAAAAAAGTTGTTTTTTAAAGCATTATTATAATAGTCAGATAGAGTTGTATTATTGATATCAAGCTCTTCTCCAATATAATCAACATTACTGTTAATGGATTTAACAATTTCAACCGGCAACTTTGTTTCAGGGTTTGAAAGCTGCTCTATTGAAACACCAAGAGAAGTTGCCAGAGAACCTTTATCACCGAGAGCCCCTGACGGAAGACCCATGCCACGAGCAACAGCGTCAACATTAGCAGCTGTTTTAGGCAAACCGGTTGGTATTAATACATTATTAATAATCGTTTTTAAAGGATCATCAGAAAAATTCCTTACAATATCAAGTCGTATTTTTGAGTTCTCATTACCCCGTTTTACAAGTATTTTGCTTGGAGTAGTTTTCTTAATGCCCGTATCAAAAGGGTTTTTAATATCAAGTTTTGAATTAAACTTTGCAAGAGACTTTTGATCAGTGTTTTCCCAGTTTTTAATGCCTGTTAAGAGGTGAGTTCTGGCCTGATGTGTTTTTTTAGTCTCTGTTTTATCCTGTTTAAAATCTTTAACAAGACCCTCAAAACGATTACTTTTTTTTGTATTAAAAATTTCAAAATGGGTTGCTGAATAATTAATATCTTCTTCATTTTGTGCAAGAGAATTTTTCAATAAAAAGTTCTTTTCAGGAAAACTAAAATGTTCTCTATAAAACTGGCTTGTGCTATTGCCTGTATGGCTTTGAAAACCTGAAGTTTGCAGATCAAGGTTTAAATTTTGAGTAATTATTACGTTTTCAGAAAGAGGTTTTTTCTTGTGGAGAATTTTACTCTCTTTTACTGGTATTACTTGTGCAGGAAAATCGAAAAACTGATCAAGAATGGTGCCTTCAATAGCACTATTATAGTGAGAGGTTATGATCTTGTCTTTATTATTAATTTTGCCTGCCTTGTAAAGTTGAAAACCAGAAAAAATCGTTTCATTATTGCTTAAATAATAGCCTGCAAGAACCAGGCCACCAATGAGAAGTATTGTGGCAAAAAAGTTTTGAATTGATCGTGATCTTATTCTCATATACAACGACTTATTTCATTTAATGCCTTTGTGCATAACTAAAAATCAAAAAAACTGTAATTAAAGTTATGTATCACTATCCATTTTATGAATTACATTCATAAATATTTTAGCGCTAAAAAAGAGTGAATGCCACATTTTGAATGTGTTTGTTAAATAATAAAAAATTAATACATATGTATTGTTAGTTATATATAAATTCTAAATATTACTGTCTGCCAGAAAGATTTAATAGCTGCCTTTAAGAGCTTGATTTTCTTAATAGATACTTCTCCTGTGGTTCTGAAGTTATATTTGACAGTAGTTTTAAAGACCCTCAACTTTTTAAGTGCTGTGATACCAGAGATAATGACGTTAGGAGCAAACGTATTTTCAGGTATTTTGTGAAAGTAATCACGATATTTTTCGCATCTCATCAATCTGTAAGGAGAATTTACATCATACACTCTTCTACCATAGAGTATGCTTATTGTAAGGCGTGATATGGCACTAATAATTTTTCTGGTAAGAGGGTTATTGCGTTCCGTTCTTTCTCCGATTAAAAAGTCATAGTTATTACGATTATTCCATAGTTCTTCAAAGGCTTCAGGGCCGAGCTCATCATCAGAATCTATTTGAAAAAGCCAGGTACTATTACTATTTTCCCTATATCCTTTAAGAATTGTCGGGCCATGTCCGCTATTGGGTTTATCGTGAACAATAATTGCCGGATTATTTTTTGATATTTCCTGAAGAATACTGAGTGTATTATCTTTTGATCCATCATTATATATATGAATTTTATAATCAATTTTAAGTCTGTCAAAGGTGTTTGTCCATTTGCCGACTACATTTGCAATAGCACCTTCTTCGTTATATACAGGTATGACTATATTTAATTCTGTGGATGCCATGGTTTTACTTTTTCCTCATAGGTTTTAAGGGCCAGTGATATAGTTTTATCCATGTCAAGGTATTTATAGTAACCAAGCCTGCCTCCAAAGATTACGTTATAAAGTTTTGCAGCTTCAGTCTCGTATTTTTTAATACATTTACGGTCTTTTTCAGTATTGACAGGATAATATGGCTCAGCATCCTTTCCTGCAGCAATGGAATACTCTTTATAGATAAGCGTTTTCTTTACAGGGTAAAGTCTTTCAGGATGCAAATGTTTAAATTCGTGAATTCTGGTATAAGGTATGCATTCTTCGGCATAATTCATAACAGAAGTGCCCTGATAATCAATTACATCGATAATTTCTTTTTCAAATTTAAGAGAGCGCCAGCCGGGCCTGCCAAATTTATAATTGAAAAACTCATCTAAAGGGCCTGTAAAGATAACCAAACAATCATCATCAATCAGGTGCTTGATTTTAAAGTAATCAGTACTGAGTTTAAGTGAAATAAGTTTGTGTTTGAGAAGATTCTGGAATACACTTGTATAACCGATGACTGGCATACCCTGCCATGGATCGCTAAAATAACTGTAATCATAATTATATCTGACTGGCAGTCTGGTAATAATGTTTTCAGGCAAATCACATGGTGAAGTTTGCCATTGTTTAATAGTGTATCCTTTTATGAAAGCTTCATAAAGTGGTCTGCCAATGAGTGATATAGCTTTTTCTTCCAGGCTTTTTGGCAGGGATATCTTCTCTTTAGAAACTTCCTCAAGAATAAAATCTTCAACTTCGTATGGTTTAAGATTCAGGCCATAAAATGAGTTGATTGTAAAAAGATTTATGGGCATTTGATATACTTTATTCTTGTATTGCGTAAGAACCGTATGCTTGTATCCGGTGAAGTTACTAAATTTTTTTATATATTGCCATGTTGCAGAATCTGAGGTGTGAAAGATATGTGACCCATATAGATGATATTCAATGCCTGTTTCTTTATCTACTTTAGAATAACAGTTTCCCCCGATATGTGGTCGTCTGTCGATAACCATAACATCTTTTTTAAGATCCGTAGCAATACGTTCAGCAATCACCGAGCCGAAAAAACCTGCACCGACAACAAGATATTTAAGACCTTCAAAACTCATGCTGATACTATATCAAAATTATTGCCCTTAATTATCCTATCACTGGTGTAAAAAGCATTTTGGAGGTAAAAAATTTAGCCAAAAATCAGAAAAAATTTGACCTTGGGAACCTCTGATTAATTAAGAAATTGCTGATTCCAGCAAAAACAGGGAGGGGGTTAAAAAAACCGCACAGCGGTTTTTTTAACCCCCGACACTAATTTCTTGAATCTGTGAACTTTTAAATTATTCAGAGATCTCCTTGATATTCACCAATCTTTTTTGTTGTTAAAATAAGGCTGTATAATTATCAGTTAGAGGTGGGAGGAATTATGCAAACAGCTGATGTAGTGGTTATTGGCGGGGGCGGTGTAGGTTTAAGTGTGCTTTATTACCTCATGAAAGGTGGATGCAAGAGTGCTGTGCTTGTAGAGAAAAATATGCTGGCTTCAGAATCTACGGGCAAAAGTGCAGGCGGTTTTAGAAAACAGTTCAGTACTGAAATAAATATTAAAATGTCTAAATTTTCATCTGATGTTTTCTATCATCTCAACGATGAGCTTGAACTTGACACTTTGTTTCATCGTAAAGGCTATTTATTTCTAATAAAAGATAATAACCAGCTTGAAATTTATAGACGAAATGTAAATCTTCAAAAATCTTTAGGAGTAGATGTCAGTATTATAAGCCTGGATGAGGCTAAAGAAATTGTACCTGATATTTATACAGAGGATGTTGTGGCTTCAACTTATTGCCCTTCTGATGGTTATACTGATCCCTATGAGATAGCGCAGGGATACGCAAGACAGGCCCGTAAGCTGGGAGCTAAAATAATGGAAAAAACTTCTGTAACAGCCATTAATACTGAGGGAGATAAGGTAATTTCAGTGGAAACAGAAAAAGATAATATCTCAACCCCTGTAGTTATAAATGCAGCAGGCCCATGGGCAGGAGAAATTGGTAAACTTGCCGGCCTTGATTTGCCTATTAAGCCTTACAGAAGGCAAATTTTTACTTCAGGGCCATTCAAACCATTTAAAGAAAAGGGTTATATGCTTCCTATGGTTGTTGATACCAGCGGAGTATATATGCGATCAGAAGGTGATTGCATCCTTATGGGCTATGCAGATAAGTCTGAGCCACCGTCATTTAACCAGAATCTTGAATGGGGCTTTTTAGATAAACTTGTTGAACCTGCAATGACCAGAATACCAGCTTTTGAAGATCTTGAAATCAATGATGGATGGGCTGGGTTGTACGATACGACCCCTGATCACCATGCGATACTGGGTGAAGTGCCTGAACTAAAAGGTTTTATTATGGCTGCCGGCCTTTCTGGCCACGGTTTTATGCATTCTCCGGCTATTGGTGTTACTCTGTCAGAGTTAATACTGGAAGGAAAGCCTAAAAGTGTTGATATATCTCCGCTCACTATTGAACGTTTTAAAGATGGCGGCAAAGGTATAGAAGAGGTAGCAGTAATATAGGGTAATTACCCGAAGCCTATTTTCTAAAATGGTAAACCTAAAATAAAAAAAGAACTTATTGTCCTATATTAATTTACCTTTTTAGTAATAAAAGTTAAAATTTTACCAAAAAGTATTGCGTTTTTATATACAACTGCTATAATATTTATTATAGCCAAGTTAAATATCAGTGTTCGGGCAATCAGGGTTACCAAAGAAAACAAGAAGGGGTCTTATGAAAGCATTAGAGTTATTTGCGGCATTTATAATAGCATCATTCCTTTTCTTTATGGTATCAACCGTTCTTGAATTATCCTCATTAAACACAACAACCCCTCCCCTAATACAAGAGATGGCCGGTATACACGGCTAAGTTAGATAATCTACCTGCTTTCCTTGACCCAAATCCTGTAATGCCCGAACACTTATTATTTTTTCAAAATACTTATACCATTACAACCAGTAACGGCAGATGTTATAGTCTGTTTAGGAACTTTTCAGAAATTATTGCATCTATACTTTAAAATAGATGTATTATTTAATTGGTTATTAATATATTTAAACCCTGAGGTAAAAGTATGGTAAAGTATTTAGCAGGTATAATTGCTTTATTAGCAATATTTATACTTTTAAGCCTGCCTGTAAAAGCTGATAATAATGTAGAGCAGGCTATTTCCAGATTAAATTCTCTTGATAAAAACGAACGCATGGAAGGCATCAGGCTTTTAACACAGCTTGATACAGCCAGATCGACTGAAGGGCTGATAGCTTCAATATACAACCAGGATGAAACCATCAGGTATCTTGCTATTTATGAACTCACTAAAAGAGCCAATAACAGCAGTAATAGCGCAAGAGCAACAGAAGGCCTGATTGCAGCCCTCAATAGCCCTGATAAAGATATTAGAAAAACAGCTATTGAAGGTCTTGTGGAGGTTAACAATCAAAGAGCTGTTGAAGGATTAATACACGGGCTTAATATTGCTGATCAGAAAGTTCAAAAGATAGCTACAAAAGGCCTTGTCAAAAAAGCGGGCCAGGTTACTTTTAGAGATCGTGCCGTTGAAGGGCTTATACATGCGCTTGATAACCTGAATACTGAGATAAGAATCATGGCAGTTAAAGCTCTTGCAGATATAAAGATACCCCGGGCAAATGAAGGCCTTAAAAAGGCTACCTATGACCAGAATACAGAAGTTAGAAACATTGCAAAACAGCACCTGAAAAACTAAATATTTAAAGATTTAAAGTAAGTATATTAAGTCAGCAAGCCAATTGTGAAAAGTTTTAAGTTATTCAACATTTATTACTAAAATGTTTGTCTTTTTCTCTCAAAAAAATGCTTATTTTTCAGTGCTTTTAAATTTGCTGCCTCTCGTGTAAAATTTTTAGTGTAAAACTAAATGCCGCTTATTAAACTTCAGTCTTTTATATGATTTCAAATTATTCTCAGCCAGGCATAATAAAGTTTAAATGGATTTCTGTGTTTTAATAAGCTAAAAACCAGATAACACTAGAGGACGGGGTCAATGTCAAATTTAAAAAAGATTGAAATATTTATAGTAATAACCTGTTTTATAATGCTTGTTTTAATAATTGCAGAGCCTGTATTTAATTTGCCAGTAAGCAACTTTGTAATTGCTTCTACAGGGTTGTTTTTTCTAGTTGTAACCCTGCTTCTCATAGAATTTACTGTATCAAGGTCAATAATAAATGAACTAATAAGCTTTAAAAATATGTCTGTAGAGATAACAAATTCTCTTAAACAAATGATTGAAACCAGTGAAATGTCTACAACATGTTCTGAACAGGTTTCTGAAAACCTTATAAAGGTATCAAAAGCCTCTGATGAGCAATCAGATATGATATCACAGACTTTCAACAATCTTGAACTTATTTCAGAATTGATATCAGAAACAGAAAAAAAGGCAACTGAGGGCACTAAACTTGTTGATACAACGATACACAGCATGGAATCAATCAATGAAGCAGTTTCAGATATCTCAAGAGAAGTAGATGAGCTTAATATAGACTCAAATAAGATAAGCATTATAGTTGAACTAATTTCAGATATAGCTTCTCAGACAAATCTTTTATCCTTAAATGCTGCGGTAGAAGCTGCCCGGGCCGGAGAACATGGTAGAGGTTTTAATATTGTTGCAGAAGAAGTAAGAAAGCTGGCCAGGCAGTCAGAAGATGCAGCAAAGCAAGCCTTTCAGTTGGTTAATTCTATATCAAACAGAATTCAAGAAGTTGCAGCCTGCACAGAGCAAAGTGTTAAGCAGGTAAACCAGGGTTCTAAATATGCCAATGATACCTCCAGAACCTTTTATGAGATTAAAGGTCTTCTTAGTCAGCAGGTTGCAAAGTCAAAAGAGATTCTGGAACTGGCAAACAATATACTTGAAGCAGCCAGAGACAATTCTCGCAATGCTTATGATATTTCTAATTCTGCAAAAAGCCAGACAGAAATAAGTCAAAAGATTTCAGAAAATGCTAAAGACCTTTCTGAAATTGCCGTAAAGCTTTCCAGTCTTGTTGAAAAAGGTGACCAGAACTAAATATACTCTCTGTACATACTTTTTACAATTTCTTGCCTTGCAATAAGCTAATGTTCCGTTCAATTTTATTTTAACAGTACGTTGTATTTTGGTCTTGATAAAGCGAGTATAACAATAGATTTTTGTTTTCGAGTTTTAAAAATTTTAAAAGTAAAGATATGGGTTGAACGAGCCGATTGGCCTGGACTTTCAAAGCACGTATACGAAGTTAGCAAGCCAATTGTGAAAAGTTTTTTCTTCTTTTTTCAAACAGAAAAGCCCCGTGTTTTTGCTGGAAGATGTAATTCCGTAATTAATCAGAGATTCCAAGTATATATTGTCAATCTCTGTATCGTTGTTATTTTTTCTTTAGCTGGTATTATCATTACAGACAATTTTTGTGTATGGATAAACTGGTTTTTAATCTTAAACAAGGTATAAAACAATGCTTGAAAAAGAATATATCATTAGTAACCTGCAATTTAAACAAACTAAACACGGCAAAGAATTTGTATCGTTGACTTTAACATCAAATGATTCAGATAAACTTGAATTAGATGGCAAAGTATGGGCTGAAAATGTTGATAAACTTAAAGCAAAGCTTCAAAATGGTTATATTATTAAGATAGTTGACGGCAAGCAGGATACATATAACAATATGCCACAGATTAATATTCTTGATATAAAGGTTACAGGCAAAAAAGAATGGGGGCTATCCCTTGAAAATGCAACTGAACGCTATAATGAAATACTAAACTTCATTGAAAAGAATATTACTAACGAACAGGCAAAAGCTATAACCCTTCAAACACTGAAAAAATATTCTAAAAACCCTGTTTTTTTTCAGTCACCTGCAGCTAAAAGCCATCACCATAACTACCCGGGTGGCCTTGTTCAGCACACTCTGGAACTCTGCAAGCTGGCTTATGCCATAAAAAATACCGGTCTATATCCTTCTATAGGCTGGGATATTGTCTTCAGTGCCTGTGTTTTACATGATCTGGGGAAGATATATGACTATACTATACAGTCCGGTACTATTGAAATAACACCGGCGATGAAACTTACAGGGCATCTGGTAACGACTCCCCTTGAGATATTTGATACTGCCAAAAATCTTGGGCTGGAATATACGCCTGTGTTTGATAATATACTGCATGCGGTTGTAGCCCACCATGGCAGAAAAGAATATGGTAGCCCTCAAACTCCTGAAACACCTGAAGCCTGGATCGTTCACCTGGTTGATATGATATCCAGCAGGGTAGCAGACTCAAATTCTTTTTTTGATGGTGAAGAACCAACACAGACAACATTAAAGCTATTTTAAAAATATAAAACACGAGCAAAGATGTTATTCGGTGCTGATAAAACAGTATGTTCTATGTCTCTGGAATCAGTTACCATTTGATTTACAGGTGTTATGACCTTACTTATTTTGAACTGGTGTTTCTGAAGAGTTTTCAGGCATTGGTTTTTGGTTGTTAATCTTCTTGTAATGCCACTTCATAAAAGGTATTGCTATAGCATTATTCAGTACATGAACGACTATTGGGGTCCAGAGGTTAGCAGTATAAATAAATAATCCACCAAGATAAAAGCCTATAAAAATAGCGTAAATTCCGTAGTAGATAGTTTTTCTATTACCTATATGCACCATACCAAAGGCAACGCTGGCTACAACAATACCTGTTGCCTGTTGTAAAAAACCCCTGAAAAAGATTTCTTCAGTTATGCCAGACAAAAGAGCAATCAATATTATGCCGGGGGTATTTACATTCTTTACAATGATTGATATTTCATCATATGCGACTCTTAGTTGTCTAAAAAAAGTTAAATACTTTGATAGGACAAATATTGATAAATAGTTTATACCAGCCAAAAAGGCTGTTGCTACCAGAGCAATCAGTGTATCTCTTATGTTAAGGCTAATAGCACTAATTATATCTACATTAAAAAAATATGCCAGAACAAAAGCGAGAACAATCAGTGCTCCTTCAATAATAAAGAGGGCAAAAAGCAAAGTTTTCAGTGGTATTTCTTGCATTGCCGGGTTTCCATAAAAATATGTGTTGAAACGTAAAGAAAATAAACATTTTTGTGAATTGATGTATAAAAAAAGTTCTTTTAATAGATAATTATAAGAAATACAATAGATATATTCTACAAAAGCTGTAAAATGATTGATGGCAAGTATTTTGCCTTAGTGTGACGGGTCTATCCTTTTTTTAGAAGTAATTAACGTATATTTTTTCGGTATATTAGCTAATCAGGTAGAAAAAATAAAATGGATGCTGGTATTTATCTGAGAACGATTCTGAGAAGAAAAAAGTTTTTATTTTACTGGGTTATAACAGGTATTTTTATAGCTATAGTTGCTTATTTTATTCAGCCTCCAGTTTATAAGGTTGTTTCAAAGTGGTATGTTAAGAAGGCGAGTGCAGACAGGGTATTGTCTCAGGGTATAAATGTAGGTGATACAGCTCCTATAAGGAATATTGAAGGTCTTCTTTTTGATAATTATAATAAAAGTGCTGTTTATATTGATGCTGCTATCCTTCTGTCTCCTGATGTTCTAAGGGAGATTATCAAAAGAGCTGATTTAAAAGATGAAAACGGTAAATATTTATCTGTTGAAGGTTTTAGAAAGATCTTTCAGGTTAGTGTTGATGAGGCTTTGCCTTTTATTATAGTTAAATTTTTCTTTAATGATCAGTATAAAGCCTATGAAGTTATTCAGATAGCAGAGGAAGTTTTTGTAGATAAGAATATTTCAGCAGAGGCTAAAAAGGCTGAGTTGAATAGAATGTTCCTTGAAAAGCAGGTTGAAGAAGCAAGAGAGAAAGCTATGGAAGCTTCTGAAAACCTCAGAGAATATGAAAAACAGAGCAATATTGTCAATCTTGATCTTGAAACAAAAGCTAATATAAAAAACAATGCCTCTCTTGAAGTTCAAAGAGCATCTTATCAGGCGGAACTCAACTCAATAAACAAAAAAATAATTGAGCTTAAACGAAAACTCCAGATGATTTCGCCGGGGCAGGCAATTGATAAGTCAACAATTGCTTCAGATCTTAATATTAAAATGTTACGCCAGAAGCTTGTTGAAGAAAATAGCACTCTTATTAAGTATAAAGCTAAATATACTGATAATCATCCTTCTATCAAAGAAAAAGAAGATGAAATTTTAAGTTTGAAATCTGAAATAGAAGAAAGACACCGTCAGATTACTGGTAAGTTTTCTCCTGCAGAAAAAATTGAAGACACAGGAGAGGTTAAAGGACTGTTAATAAGTCAGTATGTAACTCTTTCTACTGAAAGAGAGGCTATGCAAAGCCGAATTAGCTCTATCGATAATACTCTAAATGATTATAGAGAAAGATTGAACAATCTTCCAGTAGCTAAATATGACTTCAGTAAGCTTGTTTTTGAGGATGAATTCAATAAAACCCGCCTGGAGAATTTGAAAATAGGTCTTGAAGCTGCAAAAATAAATGAAGCCTTTGCAAAGAATACTATTAGTATTGTAAAAATAGATGAAACAAGAAAGCCTACTCCCCTGGAGCCGTGGAGCCCTGCATTTCCAAATATTTATTTGAACCTTATTGCTGGTATTATACTGGGGTGCCTTGCTGGATATACTCATATAATTATTGCCAGTGCAAAAGATACTAAAATAAGGTATTTTGATCAGCTTGAAAACTTATGTAATCTTTCTGTTAAGGAAGTTGTTAAACTAGATGCATCAAAATCCTTGAAGGATAACGTTTTGCAGGTCAATGGTTATGAAAATGATCTTTTTGAAGTTTACCGCCGATTGCGGGCGATTTTAAAAAGTCATTCAACAAAGGAAACATGTCAAATTGTAACCTTTCTTAATCCTGATTATTCAGCTTATTATACTATAGTACTATTGAATCTTGCCAGGCATACAGCATTTTCGGGGTATAGCGTGTTGTTTATTGACGCTAATGGTAGAATACCTCAAGAAGGAACATTGTTTGAGCTTGATAAAGAAGAACAGGGTTTGTCAGATTTTCTTAAAGAGCCAGAATCCAGTGTGCATGATATGATCAAAAACACCCGGCAGGTGCAGGGGTTATCTGTTATACTTGCAGGTACAAAGCCAGAAGTCTTACCAGATATGTTAAATGCTGAAAAGCTGAACAGTATACTTAAAACAATAAAAGGGTATTATAACTTTATTTTTATCAATCTGCCTTCATACAATGATTGTCCAGAAGCAGAAGAGCTAGCTGCTCTTGCTGATAAGGCATTTTTATCTCTTGTATCTGATATGACAGATGTTCAAAGCTTTATCAAACTTCAGGATAGGGTAAGTGCTTCTGGTGTTGATGTAGCAGGATGTTTGTTTATAAATATGCAGAGATAGAAATATTAACTATCCTGTTTTAGAACAAAAAAAAAGAGGGGAAACTTTTTTCCAATTTGCCCCTGCGATGTTTTCTAGCCTATTTAAGTGTTTTGGGTAAGTAGAGAGAGAGAAATTAAGGTAATTAAATAAAAACTTTTAGAGGTAGTGAGGAGTTTAGGTTTATATTAATCGTCAAACTTTTAACTGTCTGTCTTTTAACTTATATAATTATTATACTTCCTGCTTAAAAAAAAGTTCTGAGTATTCACCACGAATCGTATAGATGAAAACATCTATTTTTGAGAGATTTAAAAAGTAATTCTAATTGGAGTTTATGCGGTATAATGAGGTTATCAAAGACAAGCTTTTAGTCTTAATAGCCTGAATTCTAGTATTCAACCATTGTAATGATATCAACATCTTCTGGCAATTTAGATTTGCCATTTAAGAAAGTCAGGTCAACCATAAATGCAATAGATATAATATTGCCGCCAAGTTTTTCAATAAGCTCACAGGCCGCTTTTGCAGTTCCACCAGTAGCAAGAAGGTCGTCAATAAGAACAACTCGTTTGCCTGGCTCTATTGCGTCTTTATGAATTTCAACAGTATCAGTGCCGTATTCCAGTTCATATGTAACTTTTTCAACGTCTGCTGGCAGTTTACCTGGTTTGCGAATAATAACTACACCGGCTCCAAGGTTATAGGCCAGTGGTCCGGCAAAAATAAACCCTCTGGATTCTATGGCAGCAATGTAATCAATATTTTTATCTTTTAATTTGTCAGTAAAAAAGTCTATGATGTGTTTAAATGCTTCAGCATCTTTTATAACGGTTGTGATATCTTTAAAAATGATCCCTGGCTTTGGAAAATCAGGGATATCTCTCATTTTTGCCTTGACCAGATCTGGCATGGGTTTCTCCTTTTAAACTCATTTAATCCGCATATATTTATATCGAAAATTTTATAAAAATACCAGTAAATTTTCAAAAAGGTAATAGTAAATGAAGTCTGACATATACACCCACCCCCAACCCCCTCATAGGGGGCTTTAGGTGTATTCTACTAAACGGCATAAAAGATTAAACAATTCTAAGCCCTATATCTGTGTGCGAAGCCCGAAAAAACTCCTACAAATAGATCCTTCGCTGTGCTCAGGACACCTCAAAGGTCCTAAAGAGGCTAATAACTACCGGAGCGAACTTAGTTCGCTCCGGTGAGAGTTTTATTTATGGCTAATTCAGGCATCCAATAAACTATTATCATTGTGAGGATGGCTTTTAGCTCGACGTGATGCGGTCACTACCCCCTGAAACCCTCATTTAGCGAGTGAATAGAAGGTATAAATACTGCAACCCTTGCCTGTGCAAGCGAACGAAAACTTGAGAGAGCGTGCGAAGACAGAAAAGCAATTTTAGTCCAGTGCGGTCACGCACCCCGAATTGAAGGGTGGGCGGGTTGGGAACTTGCTGTGGCGAAGCCCGAAGAATCTCTCAAAAATAGATCCTTTGTTTCACTCAGGACACCTCAAAAGTTCTAAAGAGGCTAATATTCAGCAAAACTACCGAAACGGACTAAGATACCGTGTGTTATTAATCTTTATAAACCTGTGCAAATAAGTTTAAAGCCATAATTGGGAATATAAAAGACTGTACCAATGGTACTAAAAGAATACCAACACAGGTACATACCAGACCAATAACAACAATAGTTAAAATGATGATTAATAATATGATAAATATTATAGCGAGAGAAAAATCAAGGATATTACCGAATATTTTTTGAAGAATAGCAAGAATATTAAAAGCCGACCAGAATTTACCTTCAGCAGCAAATCTAACTATAGCCATAGGCACAAAGATCATAAAGCCGAACATAATTAGGAAAAAGAAAATCATATAAAGTATAACAGCAAGTCCCATACCAGCACCAGCAATATCGCTACCAGAGGCACCAGCAAAACCACCTAAAGCTGCAATTAATATGGTAGGAATAGCTATAATAGCAAACATAATGATAGTATAGATAACATAAATACCTATCGCTTTAAGCCCATTCCAGAAAAATCTTCCATAATTACCAGTCCATGAAGGCATTATAGCTGAGCGGTTGTATACTTCAAGTTTTGCTGTTTCAATAATATATCCTGATGGAATAGCATAAACAGCTATAAAAGCAACAAAGCTTATTAGAGCAATGATAATAGCAAGTGCGATAACGCCTGTAGAGAAAGCAGAATCTCCAATACCTTTTCCCATAACTTCTATGAACTGGAAACTGATGTTTGATGCTAACTGTACAAGAAAAGCCCCGAATGAAAATGCGAAAGCAATAAGATAAATGCTTGTTAAACTCGATTCACCCAGTGTAGTAAAAGGAGCAGACATTGTTTTTGTAATATCTAACTTCATTTTTTATCTCCATTATAGCAATATTAAAAATAAACAAATTAATTATATCAACAACAGTGCGGTTAAATATCATTTATATAAAGTATAATTTAAGAAGTTTGTTGCCTGTAAATCTGGGCAAACATGTTCATAATGATTATAGGCACAATAAACTGACTGATTAGAGGAACAAAAATATATCCAATGCAGGTACAACAAAGCCCTATCATAACAAAAAACATTGCTATAATTACAAGTAAAGAAACCATAATAGCGATTATGTAGTCATTGAAGTTTTTTATGATAATATTTATAGCTTTTAAGATATTAAAAGCAGCCAAAAAGGAGTTTTTAGCAGCAAAATTAACCATTAAAAATGGGTATAAAAGCAAAAAACAAAGCGTAAATAATCCAGAAATGGCCAGTGTGATGAGTACTGATGCTGGACCAATAAAATTATCAAATATTTGACCTGTATTAGAGGTGCTGCCTCCCATTGAAAAGTAGATAGCCAGAGCTATTAAAACAGGTATCATTGCAATAGCAGTCAAAAGAATAACATATATAACTATAATAAAGAAAAATAAAAGCCCTTTGACGAAAAATTTCAGGAAATTATTCTGCCATGGTGGCATTACAAATTCATGGCCTGCAATTTCAAGCTTAATAGTCTCTATGGTATATCCTGTCAGGAGAGAGTAAATAATAATGTTAATCAGAAACATAAGTAGAGAAAAAACGCAAATCATACCCCCAATTGCAATAGGCAAAGCAGTATTTTCTGAGGCATAAGGCCCGAAAGACATACCTGCAAAGTTTGAAGCAAACTGCATAGCCACTTGAAGTATAGCTGTAAGAACTGTAATGCCGAATGCTATTAAATATACAGTTAACAACTCATCAGAATTAGTTGATTTAAAAGGTATAACAAAGCTTCTTTTTAGATCAATTGCCATTAATAAGTAACCTTTATACGGTGGTTTTTATGAGAATGGTAGATTGGCGTTTCCCTGCTGGTTTTCATTAGCAGCTGAGTTGTTTTTAAAGATACTTTCACTGCTGAAATCTCCTGAAGAGATGTTGCTCAAAAGGTTAGACATTTCGATAGCAGCTGTTGCGGCGTCAGATCCTTTGTTGCCGGCTTTAGTTCCTGCTCTTTCTATTGCTTGTTCAATATTATCTGTTGTTAAAACCCCAAAAACGACTGGTATGCCTGTATCAAGCATTACGTTTGCTATGCCTTTAGAAAGTTCAGCTGCAACGTAATCAAAATGAGGGGTTGCTCCCCTTATAATGGCCCCCAGGCAAATAACAGCGTTATATTTATTTGTAGCGGCAAGTTTTTTAGCTACCAGAGGTATCTCAAAAGATCCAGGAGTCCAGGCGATATCGATTTCGCTATTATCAACACCGTGCCTTTTCAGGGTATCCAGACATCCTCCGAGGAGTTTTGAGCTGATAAACTCATTAAACCTGCCGACAATAATGGCAAACTTGAGGTTTTGTGCGATAAGTTTTCCTTCATATACATTGACCATTTTAGACTCCTAATCTATCATGTGGTTCATTTTATCTCTTTTGGTTTCAAGGTATTTGCAGTTAAATACATTGATAGCTGAAGGCATTTTAAGCCTTTCGACTACTTCAAGGTTGTAACCCTGCAAACCAACTATCTTTCTGGGGTTATTGGTAATGAGTTTGAATTTATTGATACCCAGACTTAAAAGTATTTGTGCGCCGACACCGTAGTCTCTGAGGTCTTCGGGAAAGCCCAGTGAAATATTAGCCTGAACGGTATCTTCTCCTTTTTCTTGCAGGGCATAAGCCCTGAGCTTATTGAGTAATCCAATACCTCTGCCCTCGTGCATTCTGAGGTATACTAGAGCTCCACATCCGTAATCATTAATATATTTTAGTGCACTGGCAAGCTGGTTTCCGCAGTCACAGCGAAGGCTATGGAATATATCACCTGTCAGGCATTCTGAATGCATTCTTACAATGGGTATTTTGTCGTTCTCACAGTGGCCATCATCTGTTATTCCTTTTGTCAGGGCAATATGTTCTGAATCATCCAGAACACTTTTGAATCCTGTAATTTTAAAGGTGCCAAAAACAGTTGGCAGATGAGCTTCAACATCTTTTGTAACCAGTGTTTCGTGACGCAGGCGATAGCTTATCAATTGAGCTACGGTTATAAATTTTATATTATGCTCTTTAGAGAATTTAAGTAGGTCATTACGGCGTGCCATGGTGCCATCTTCGTTAAGGATTTCACATATAACGCCAGCTGGTGTGAGTTCGGCCAGTCTGGCAAGGTCAACACTGGCTTCAGTTTGTCCTACTCGTTGCAGCACACCACCTTCTCTGGCCTGTAGAGGGAAAATATGTCCGGGTTTTCTGAGGTCAGAGGGTATAGCACCAGGTGAAATGGCAATCTGAATTGTTTTGGCCCGGTCTGATGCTGAAATGCCGGTTGTTACGCCATATTTTTCGGCTGCATCCACGCTGACAGTGAATGCTGTTTTCTGTCCTTCAGTGTTGTGGTCTACCATTTGTGGCAGCTCAAGTTTTTTTATTAGTTCTGGAGCCATGGCCAGGCAAATTAGGCCACGTCCGTGTTTTGTCATAAAATTGATTATTTCTGGAGTGATTTTTTCTGCTGCACAAACGAGATCGCCTTCGTTTTCACGGTCTTCGTCGTCTGCTACAATGACCATTTTTCCTGCTTTGATGTCTTCTATGGCTTCTTCAACTGTATCAAAAAGATTGCTTTCATCGTCATCTTTAACATGCAGGCCTTTAATCTTTTTTCTAATATTAGGGGCGGGGTCTATTGACATTTTTATTCCTTTTTATTCTTTGAATTATAAGTATTATGCATATTCATTTGGAACAAGGCACATAAATTTGAATGTTTCAGTGGATTTATTCTTAAATTGGTGTTTTTCATCAGGTTTTATCAGTGCTGCTTTACCGGGTATAAGCTCTATTTCTTCACCTGATTCAGTAACAAGAGCACCTTTTCCTTCTACAACATATATTTCATGTTCCCATGAATGACTGTGAAACGGAGTACAGCCATCTTTACCCAGTTCAAAAATACGCATAGTGAAGTTCGGAGCACCATCATTGGCAGTCAAAACCTTTCTGATTTTTGCTGATCTGGCGCCTTCAACATTGACATCCTGTAAATCTACATCTGTATAGTGAACTACCTTCATATGATCTCCTTTACTGGTATATTACATAAATCCATGTTTTGCAAGGTATTCAAACGTTATTTTTGAAGATTTGTCAGTATTATTTTCCCTGTTAAAAAGAAATTTTTCAATATATCTGGCAATGAGGTCAGATTCCAGATTGACCATATCGCCTGATTTCAGGGCAATTAGCGTAGTATGATTGAGTGTATGGGGTATTATAGCAACAGAAAAGATTCTTCCATTATCGTTAATATTGCTTATTGTGAGGCTAATTCCATCAATACAGATGGATCCTTTGTATATGATATACTTTGCAATGTTTTCTGGGGCTTTAAAGGTATAAATGGTTGTGTGTCCCTGTTGTTTAATATCAATAACTTCGCCTGTGCCGTCAATGTGACCGCTGACGATGTGTCCGCCGAGTCGGTCGCTGAGTTTCATTGCTCTTTCAAGATTAACGGCAAGCCCGGGTTTAAAGTGTTTCAGAGTAGTTATATTGAGGGTTTCAGAAGAAACAAAAACGCTAAAAGTACTTGAAGTAAGCCCGGTAACGGTCTGGCAGGCCCCACTAATAGAGATGCTATCACCTTTTTTGACCTCCTGGAGGACTTTATATGCTGAAATAGTCAGCGTAATGCCCTGATTAGCTTTTTCAATACTTACTATTTTGCCTGTTTCTTCAATAATTCCAGTAAACATAATTTAAAGGGTATCACAGAATTTTTCTGTATTCAATTGAGTACTGGTGGTTGTGGAATGTTGAGGGAGACGACCAATACTTATGTATTGCATCTGAGACAAAACTTTCAGTGCCAAAATTGCACTGTTTCTTCACTGACCAGTAATCATCACTGTAAATACATTTTAGAGATCTCTGAATAATTTAAAAGTTCACAGATTCAAGAAATTAGTGTCGGGGGTTAAAAAAACCGCACAGCGGTTTTTTTAACCCCCTCCCTGTTTTTGCTGGAATCAGCAATTTCTTAATTAATCAGAGGTTCCTTTAGTGATATAGTATTACTGTTAAAAAGATTATCAGAGAGAACTCTATGAGAGAATGTAGAAAAGAGTATGATTTGCTTGGTGAGGAGCTGATTCCGGCAGATGCTCTATGGGGTATTCATACCAGCAGGGCAGTTGCTAACTTTCCTGTAAGTGGATATGGTCTTCACCCTGTGTTTATAAAATCATTCGGTCTTGTAAAACTTGCCTGTGCTATGGTTAACAAAGAGCTTGGATATCTGGATTCTCAAAAAGCTGATTTTATTATTGATGCAGCAAACGAAATGATAGACAACAAGCTAGATAGTGCTATAGTTATTGATGCATTTCAGGGAGGTGCAGGAACTTCTACTAACATGAATGTCAATGAGGTTATTGCTAACAGAGCTTTAGAGTTAGCTGGCAGAGAAAAAGGTGATTATGATTTTATCGACCCGATAGAATGTGTCAATCTTCACCAGTCAACTAACGATGTCTATCCTACTGCTCTTAAAATAGCTATATTGTTTCTGTTGAAAGATCTTGAAAAGAATCTTGTTATTTTACAGGAATCTTTTCAGAGAAAAGAAAAAGAATTTGCTGATATAGTCAAAGTTGGCAGAACCCAGCTTATGGATGCTGTACTGATAACACTTGGTAGAGAGTTTGCATCTTATGCTGAAGCAACAGGTAGAGACCGATGGCGTGTATACAAATGTGAAGAAAGAATACGGGTCATTAATATTGGAGGTACAGCTGTAGGTACAGGTCTTACAGCACCAAGGAAATATATCTTTGCAGTATCTGAAAAGCTTAGAGAACTTACAAATTTTGGGCTGGCCAGAGCTGAAGACCTTATGGAAAACACACAGAATAATGATGTGTTTGCAGAAGTAAGCGGTATTCTTAAAACATGTGCAACAAACTTGGTTAAAATATCTAATGACCTGAGATTAATGAATTCAGGTCCGCATGCAGGTTTTGGCGAAATAATTTTGCCCGAGTTGCAGTCAGGGTCTACAATTATGCCTGGGAAAGTTAACCCGGTTATCTGTGAAATGGTTGCACAGTCAGGGTATAAGGTAATGGCAAATGATCAGGTAATAAATAATTGTGTTTCGGCCGGGCAGTTAGAACTGAATTCTTTTATGCCTTTGATAGCTTTTAGTATGCTTGAGAGCCTTGAGTTATTGAAAAATGCCAGTATACTTTTTGCTGATAGAGCAATTGAAGGCATTACAGTTAATTCTGACCGAATTAATTCTATGGTTGAAAATAGTCTGGCAACGCTGACAGCTTTATTGCCTGTGTTAGGTTATAAAAAAGCAACAGAAATTGCTAAAAGATCGGTAGAGACTGGTAAAACAATTTTAGACATTGTTATAGAAGAAGACATACTTCCAAAAGAAGATTATGAAATGTTAACAAGCCCTGAAATGGTTTGTGCGCTGGGGCATGCCAGGAGGATTCAAACATAATATGATAAAAACACCAAAAGGTTTAAGATGTCACATTGCTATATTTGGCAGAAGAAATGTCGGTAAGTCTAATTTGCTTAATGCCCTTACTTTTCAGAAGGTATCAATTGTATCAGATGTTGCAGGGACTACTACAGATCCTGTCGAAAAGGGCATGGAGCTACAGCCGATAGGGCCAGTGCTTTTTGTTGATACAGCAGGGATAGATGATGTAGGGACTCTTGGCAATATGAGAGTTGAAAAGACCTTCAAAGTATTTGAAAGAACAGATGTTGCTATTCTTGTTGCAGAGCCAGATTTCTGGGGTGAGTATGAGGATAAGATTATACAGGAATTTAAAACCCGTAATATAGCATTTATAATAGTATTAAATAAATCTGATCTTAAAGAGCCTGATAAAAAAATAGAAGAAAGAGCAAAAGAACTTACAAAGCATGTTATTGTTACCTCAGCACTGGAACTAACAGGTATTAATGAACTAAAAGGAGCTATTGTTGACTGTGCACCTGAAGAATATATTAATGCACCAAAGATTATTGGAGATCTGTTACCTCCAGGTGGTCTGGCTGTGCTGGTAGTTCCCATTGATAAAGAAGCACCCAAAGGCAGGCTTATACTTCCACAGGTGCAGACTATTAGAGATATTCTTGACTCTGATGCTTACTGTATGGTAGTAAAGGAAAGAGAGTTGAGAGACTCTTTAGATCGATTGTCTACGTCACCTGATATTGTTGTAACTGATTCACAGGCATTTCTAAAAGTTACAGCTGATGTATCAAAAGATATTAAGCTGACATCATTTTCTATACTCTTTTCTCGCTTTAAAGGAGACCTTGTTGAGCAGGTAAAAGGTACGCTTGCTATTGATCAACTTAAAACAGGTGATAAAGTCCTTATCTGTGAGTCTTGTTCCCATCATCCAATTGCAGATGATATAGGCAGAGTGAAGATACCAAGATGGTTAACTCAGTATATTGGCGGAAAAATTCATTTTGACGTTTATGCTGGCCGGGATTTTCCTGAAAATATTAAAGATTACAAATTGATTATACATTGCGGTGCCTGTATGTGGAATAGAAGAGCCATGTTAAGCAGAATTATCAAGGCCAGAGAAGAAGGTGTACCTATTACAAACTATGGACTTACTATAGCTTATTCTCTGGGGATATTTGAAAGGGCACTTGAGCCATTTCCTTATGCTTTACAGGTATATAATGAAGCAAAAACCCATCTTACAGCCTAACTTAAATCTAGTATCACTGGTTTTAAATTTCAGCTCTTCGAAGGATTACAACAGATGGCAGCTATATTATGCTGGTAATAGATAACTTTTTGATTATGGGTTGAGTTTGGCAGTTAATGAAAGATCTTAAATTAATAACGGTTTCGCCTGAATCTACAATACTTGAGACACTTGAAGTCATTGATCGTGGCTTGCTGGGTATTGCACTGGTTGTTGATCAAAGCTTTAAGCTTATAGGTACTGTTACAGACGGAGATATAAGGCGTGCAATCATAAAAAAGGTTTCTCTTTATGACACTATTGATTCTATTATGTCAAGAGATCCAGTAAAAGCAAGAGTAGGTACCAGTCCTTATCAGCTAATATCTATAATGAAGTCAAAGGTAATAAACCAGATACCTGTTGTAGACCCTGAAGGTAGGCTTGTAGATATTAAAACTCTTGCAGAATTGATCAAAGGCGAAGATAAAGATAATTATCTGGTAATAATGGCAGGCGGGCTGGGTACTCGCTTGAGACCTTTTACCCATACTACACCAAAACCGTTATTGCCTATTGGTAATAAGCCTATTCTGGAGTCTATTATAGATCATGCAAAGACGTATGGGCTGACAAAAATTATTATTTCTTTAAACTATCTTTCTGAAAGTATACAGAATTACTTTGGTGATGGATCTAATTTTGGTGTTAATATTAGCTATATTAATGAAAAAGATAGCCTAGGAACAGCAGGAGCGCTGAGCCTCATAGAAAAAGAGATTATCAGTGATATATTTGTCATTAATGGTGACATATTGACCAGAGTTGATTTTGATCAAATGCTTGAGGAACACATCTCACAGCAAAATAAGCTTACTACTGGCATTAGAACATATAAGACACAGATACCTTATGGTATCGTAAAACTGGAAGAAAAAATGATTAAAGAACTGGAAGAAAAGCCTGTTCTTGAATATTACATTAATGCCGGTATTTATATACTTTCACCACCAGCTTTAAAAAGAATACCGCTTTATCAAACATATCATATGACAGATTTAATTAATGATTTACTTGAAGATAACCGGAAAGTTGGTAGTTTCCTTATAAATGACTACTGGCTGGATGTCGGAAAAATCAATGATTATTACCGGGCAAACTTTGAGTTCAGTGAATACTTTGTATAGGTTCAATTATGAAAAATAAAAAGGTATTAATAACAGGTGCAGGCGGTTTTATAGGCAGTCATCTTACAGAATCCCTTGTGAATCACGCAGGTAGTGTCAGAGCACTGGTACACTATAATTCAAGAGGTGATCAGGGTTTGCTATATAAACTTGATGAAGAGGTTTACCAGGCAATAGAAGTAATAGCTTCTGATGTTAGAGATCCTGCGTCTGTATATAATATGATGAAAGATATTGACATAGTTTTTCATTTAGCAGCACTCATAGGTATACCTTATTCTTATTATTCACCTGATTCTTATGTTGATACAAATATAAAAGGCACATTAAACGTTCTTAACGCTGCCCGTGAACTTGAGATTTCTAAAGTTATTCACACTTCTACAAGTGAGGTTTATGGAACAGCACTTTTTACTCCTATAAACGAAAAGCATTCTCTTCAGGCACAGTCTCCTTATTCAGCTACAAAAATAGGGGCAGATAAAATTGCTGAGAGCTATTATTTAAGCTTTGGTCTACCTGTAGTTACAGTCAGACCTTTCAATACTTATGGTCCCAGGCAATCTTTAAGAGCAGTAATACCTACCATTATTACACAGGCTCTAATGTGTGATAAGGTCAGGCTTGGTAATGTTGATACTGTAAGAGACTTTAATTATGTAAAGGATACTGTTCAGGGCTTTTTAAAAGCAGCATCTTCTGATAATTCTTGTGGAAAAACGATTAACCTTGGTACAGAAACAGGAGTCACTATATATCAGGTGGTTGAGCTTGTTGGTAAAATTTTAGAGAAAGAATTAATCGTAGAACAGCAGTCAGAGCGATTGAGACCGGATACCAGTGAAGTCTATAAGCTCATCTGTGACGCAACGCTGGCCAGAGATCTAATTAATTGGCAGCCAGAATATTCTCTGGAAGAAGGCCTGGTTGAAACAATTCAGTGGTTTAAACACAATTCAGGACATCTTAAAGATCAATGTCGTTCATATAATCTTTAATTACTGGCTGTTTAGCATTACTGTCTGGTTTAATTTTTCTGAGGGTTTGGTTTTTGGGCCTGCGGGCCCAAAAACCAAACCCGACCTATCTCTTCGCTGAACCCTGTTTAATAATTTTTGCCAGTTTCTTTAATTTTACTTCCTGTAAAATTTTCTAATCCAAAACAGATATTATGATCGGTTTTATACAACTAAATAAAATCTTTTACCGGGCACCAGTGGCTGTTTAGGCTGTTCTATCCTGATATTTCTCTAATAGTGGTCTATTCAATTAACATTTATTTGTAATATTTCTTTAGTAACATTCTTAATAAATATGCCTTTTTAGCTTCAATCAAGTATGCTTATAACAATTAGACAATATGGGGTGATATATGAAGAAAAGGCTGCTTGTTTTCGCATTGACATGTTGTTTTATTGCAGGTAAAGGGGTTTTTGCCAGTGATAACACTTCTTATTTATACCAGTTGAGTGGTTTTAAAAGTGATAATAATTTTTCAAATACTTCCTGGGAGCCTTATATTGACAAAATAAAAAAAGAACTTAATGCCAGCTGGTTCCCTCCAAGGTATAGAGATGAAGTTGAGGTAACCTTTAAAATCACACCAGATGGGCTTTATAAAGACATACGAATAGTAAATCCTTCTGTAGAAAAGGAAGTCAGCCAGGCAGCTATTGATGCGATAATGTTTGCTTCTCCTTTTGAGCCTCTACCTCATCAGGTGAAAGATATTACTGTTAAATACACCTTCCCGGGAGAAGTCAGGCAGGCAAAAAACAATAAAACAAGCTCTATACAGGTATTAATAAACAACTGATTGCCGGGTTATTCTTTTATGTAAGTTTATACAAGAGTGTGAATTTGTTACCGGAGTAATTAATCTTAACTTTTCCTGTTATAACCCTCAAGAGCGAGAGCAGGTTTGTTTCTTTTGAGATAAATGCCTGTATAAAATCCATTAAATGGCTCTCATCTTCAATTGAAAATATTAATACGTTTTCATTTAGTGAATAAATGACAGAAATTTCTCTGTCAAATTCATTCAAGTCAGCCTTTTCAATAATGTTAAATATTAAGGTTTTGAAGATCAAATGGAGTTCATCAAGGCATTTTTGGTTTAAGTCGTATTCAGCTGATAAATTCTCAAGAATCTTGTAAATGCTTGATCTTAAAAATTTATAGCTGGTTTTAATTTTGAAACCTGTGATAGTATTGTCAAAGATGGTGAATGTTGTTTGATCTGGATATTCATTTTTCTGAAAATTTTTTTTACAATTTGCAAGCATAAAAAGGACTCCAATGATTATTGGCTTTCAAAAGGAGATAACTAAATTTTGTCAGAATTCTGGTGGCGTTATTAAATTCCTGACATTTTATCAGTATGACATAATTCTCAAAATTTGTGTTGGCCGTATTTTCGGTTTTATTAACTGTTACAATAAATTACATAAAAAATGTTATTAATGTTATTGTAAACTCTTTGAGAGTTTTTGTTGAGAGGTGATAATTTGTAAAAACTCCCTCATTTGAAGCTATTTAGAGTTAAAAACATTTAAATAAACTGATTTTAAAGAAATGTATAAATTTGTGAAAATAACAAAAAATAAGATCAGGATTTTTGAAAAATGAAAATATGCCGGCAAATATTAACTAACTTTAAAAAATATGCAACCATTTGTTGTGCATTACTGGTATTTATTGCAGGAAGCGTTACTTTTGCTGGAGAAAATATTGATGATCGTATTGCGGTTTTGATTGCGGTTGATAATTCAGGTAGTATGAGGCAAACAGACCCTGATAATCTAAGATTAGCTGCAACCAGGCTTTTTATTACACTTCTTAAGACAGGAGATCAGACAGGTATTATAGATTTTGCTTCTGATGTTAAATTAATAAGTCCTTTAGTGGAAATAAAATCATCAACAGATAAGGAAATACTTGTTAATAAGCTAGATCAGATGTCAGCAGGTGGCAATACACGTATTGATATGGCAGTTGAAGAAGCAATAAACCTTTTTGAAAAGACAAATGTTAAAAAGAAAGCCCTTATACTTATTTCTGATGGTGCTCTTGATGTTAATGATAACCCTGTATCACCTGAAAGTATTAAGGCAACAGAGATACTATTAACTGAATCGCTGGCAAGGCTGAAAGAAAATAACATTCGTGTTTATTCTGTCTCGTTGTTGAATCCTGATGATAATCCTGAAGTTCAAAAACTTCAGAACAGCTTGTTATTGAAGTTATCAAATGAAACAAAAGGGGCTTTTTTAAACGTTTCAAGTAATGCTGAATTGCATAAATCTTTTATTGAAATACTTAAAGATCTTATTGATCCACCAAAACTTCCATATGTTAAAGAAAAAAAGCGTATAAAATTTCAGGTTGATGATACTATAAATTCAATTAATATATTAATAGACAAAAAAAACTCGCCCGGTCAGGCAATTAGCATTATGATGTTAGATAAAACCTATGATAAAGGCCTTAAAGATACTATTACATGGACTAAATCTAAATATTATGAGATTATAACCCTTCACGAGAAGCCTGAAAATGGCTTATGGTATATTCAATCTACAGGTAATATTGATGAATTGAATATAGATATATTTGCTGATACTGTCTATAAGCTCAAAATATCAGATATAAAAGGCGATAAACAGGCTTCAAAAAAGTTGACTTTTTTTGTTTCAATGCTTAAAAAAGAAACTCAAAATGATCCATATAAAAAAGTTATGCCGGAAAATTGTTCTTATTTTCTTTCTGTAACTGATCCTGATAATAATAATGTGGTTATACCCTTTAATAAAACCAGAGATAATGATTATTATGGTTATTTTACACCACAGAAAGAGGGCAAGTATACTGTTAATTCTTTTTCAAAAGGCTATATAGAAAGGCTTTCAGAAGATCATATAATTGATATCCTTCCTGCACCTGTTGATGAGCCCCGTCTGTTTCTGGATCAAAACGTTTATGTTGCAGGTGAAAATATCAAGTTTACAACAATTATTAATGATGACCGAATTACCCTGCCTGATTCATTTTTGGAAATCAAAAAAGAAGATGCACCTCAAAGTAAGGACAAACTTAATGTTGATATAAATCAAAAGACAGACAGGATAATGGCTAGAATTAAAACGTATCCTGAAACACCCCCCGGTATCTATGTTATAAGATTACATTATTATGATATAAATCATAGCTTGAAGACAAAAGAAATAGAGGCTTATCTTCTTGGTCGTGTTTACCTGGCATCAGAGTTTCTGGACTTCAAAAAGCTCAATTCAAAAGGCAATTCAACTGCTATACTGACTGTAAATTCTGATCTGGAAATGACAAATTTGCCTGTCAGGCTTAAATTGACCCGAATTGAACCAGATACAGATCTTTTGTCGCCTTCTGATATAAAGTTTGGTTATAAATCTGATTTTTTTGTTAAGGGAGGACAATCAAACAGGCCAATAACAATAATAATTCCTGATAAGAACTTTTATGAAATTCAAAAAGCTCTTTCATCCACCAAGATAAAATCTGATGCATTTTTTAAAATTTATACAACTGAGGGTGAGCTGCTTTCCGAAAAAATTATCCCTGTACACTTTGAAGTAGGTAGTAAAATCTATTATTACAGATATTTTTTATTAGCAATTTTAGCGATATTTTTAATTACATTATTGATATATGCTTACTGGAGGGCATTTATATTCCCATATAATGATAATCTTTCAGGTTTTCTGGTTGTTATAGATGCTCCGGATGATAAAAAGGTTTTTATTAATAAGCAAACAGATTTAAAAATCTATAAAAAGCTTTTTGTAGGCTCTTCAAACCTTAATGAAGTTCAACTTTCGGGTTTGGAAGCAGAACAAGCTGAAATTTACCTAGAAATAATTAATAATCAGAAAAAGATATTTATCAGGCCTATCACAGCATTAGGAAGAACTAAAATAAACGATGGTCCTGTTATAACTAAAGAAACCGAAATTAAATCCGGAGATATACTTATATTGAATGATTACAGAATACTTTATAAAAAATAATAAATTCTATCATCTAGATTATTCACTGGTCTTTTAAATTAGAACATTTAAACTGATTAAGCTAATTTTTGTAAGACAAAACCTGATAGAAAAACGATATATAGCCTTTGATAGTGTATTGTATTTTATTAATAAACTTAATAATCCTTGATTTAAGGCTTACAGGCAAAACATAATATTCTTCATAGCTTTCAATAATATTTTTAGGTATTTCATTTCCTTTAGAAAGAATGTTAATAAGGTTTTCAAGCCATTCAATTTGAGCATCTCGGTATTTAGGATCATTTTTATTTATATCTTCATCTGCTGCAAAGTGAATTAGTGCATGTCTTGCGCAAATTAATGTCGGATCACCATAGCAGTCAGGCCATTGTTTCAAAGCCTCTCTTACTATGAGGCCACCATAAAGGCATTCACGAATTAAAATGGCAGTTTTTTTGCGTTCCTCTGTTAAATCTGGAAATTTTATCATACCCTTTACATTCTGATTCTCTTTAATCCATAATGAAAAAAATAGCTGGAGGTTTTATGTTGAGGCTTATCTCGTTAATAATTTTAACTGTTTTTTTGTTTCTGGCAAATAATGTTGCACTTGCTACAGATGGCAGCTGTCAAAATGCTCAAAGACAGGGGTTTAAGGTTGTAAATAATTCTGAAAGCCTTGAAATGAAAGGAAATAAATCGTCAGAAGATGGCCAAAATGCACTTGAAAAAAATGATAATATTGAATATGATACTGATTTTGATCTTGTTCAAGTACATAAAAAAGAACCATTGACTGAAACACTTTTTAATTATACAAAAAGCAAGGTTAAGGTTAAAGATTTTCAAGGCATTAAAGTTTACTTCATTTATCAAAATGGTGATACACGCTACAATATGGGCTATGCTTTGGGCAAAAGTATAATGCTCAATAATAACGATTTTGCAAAAGACCTGAAATCTTTTTTAGAGTTGTATAGAGAACAGCATGAGCAATATAAAATGGACGATGTTGTCTTAAAGCTTTCAAAGGCAATGCCATGCTGGTTAATGGAAGAAATGCAGGGTCTTTCAGATGCTTTATGTGTTAATAATGATGGTATTAACATAACTTACCGGGATATTGTAACGCTTAATACAGTAGTACTCTGGACAAGATTGCCCCAGAAACCTCCACAGGCTCCGCCGGCGGCCCCGACATCTGTGACCCCGATAAAAGGAAAGGATCCTGATAAACAGTTGCTTTCACCACTGCAAGAAACTTCTGATGAAGCTTCTTTTGCTGCTGCTTTTGGTTCTACTGCTGTTGTTGGTAGTTATCCACTTGTGTTGAGAACATATGAACGTTTTCATAAAAAGTTTTTTGATATGTCACCTGCGGTTATGGTTTATAACCTTGACAATATATCTTTTATTAACAATGGTTTTGAAGGTTTATTAACGGTTATATCAGGTATGAATAACAATGGTGTTGTTGTTAATTCTGTTCAGGATATCAATCAGGAGAATATAGAGATTATAGGCTCGACTCCGCCTTCTGTAGCCTTAAGAATGGTAATAGAAAGTGCCAGCAATACCAGCGAATGCAAGGAACTTCTTAATAAAGTTACCCCGTCGCTCGAACAGACGTTTTTAATTGCCGATCAACATAGTCAATATATGCACCATACGTCGATGTCTGAAAAGTCTTCGAAACCTGATTATGCAAATGTTTTTTTTGATAAATTCTTTGTTTATAACCATAAAATACTTCCTGAAAAGTCAGATGATTTTAACAAGCTAACTGAAGCAGATATTTTTAAAACCCCTGTCACTAAAGGTAGTCTTTTGCATATTCTGGCTCAAAATGATTTCTTTAATGCTTACACTTTGAAAGATAAAGATGAGAAAAAGACAGTTTTTAACGTACTTTATAGCCCTGATGAGTTGAAAACCTGGGTTTTAATGCCTAAAGAAAATATGGCTAAACCTGATAAGGAATATATTGAGGTCGATTTTAAAAGTGCAAAGTTTTATAAAGGCCACAATCACTCAATAGATAAGGCAAATAAATTAGAGAATTTTTATGATAAGTATCTTGATAAGGATGAAAATTAAAGTTTTATGTCAAAAGTCTTTTTAATTGGTGCAGGGCCAGGTGACCCTGGTTTGGTAACAGCTAAAATGCTTGAAATAATTAAGGTTGCAGATGTTATAATCTATGATAACCTTGTTAATAAACACATTTTAAAGAATAAAAAAGATAATGTTGAAATGATTTATGTTGGCAAACAGGCTTCTTGTCATAGTCTGGCACAATCAAAGATTAATGAATTGCTTGTTGAAAAGGCAAAAGCAAATTCAATAGTTGTCAGACTTAAAGGGGGTGACCCATTTGTCTTTGGAAGAGGCTCAGAAGAGGCAGAATACCTGTTTAAGAATAATATTGACTTTGAAATTATACCCGGTATAACAAGTGCTCTGGCAGCCCCTGCATATGCTGGTATACCAGTGACTGATAGGCGGTTTGCCAGTAGTTTTACTGTTATTACAGGGCATGAAGACCCTGATAAACCAGAAAGTTTCCATAAATGGGATGTATACGCCAGCATGCCCGGAACATTGATTATACTTATGGCTGTTAAAAATCTTGAAGCTATTACAAAGAAGCTTATTCACTATGGTCGTAATCCTCAAGAGCCTGCTGCTATTGTGCACTGGGGAACCACACCTGCACAAAAAGTTATTTCCGGGCTCCTGGCTGATATTGCTGATCTTGCCAGAAGTCATAATATAATTCCGCCCTCTATTCTTGTTATTGGAGAGGTTGTTACTCTTAGAGAGACTTTAAACTGGTATGAAACTTTACCTCTATTCGGTAAAAATATTGTTATTACAAGAAGTATTGATCAGGCTGATAGCTTTAACCTTAAACTATCAGCACTGGGGGCTAATGTGATTCTGTTTCCTGTTATTGAAACTTTGCCAGTTAATGATTTTAAAAGCATTGATTCAGCTCTGCAATCAATAAGGTCATATGACTGGCTTATATTTACCAGTACAAATGGAATAAAGCATTTCTTTGATCGCTTATTCTATCTTAACCTTGATTCTAGAATATTATCAGGTATAAAAATAGCTGTCATAGGCGATGTTACAGGATTAGAATTGAAAAAATATGGCATTAAATATGACTTTATGCCTGATACTTATACCTCAGATTGTCTTGCTGAAGGTCTTATAAAACATGATAACCTTTCAGGAAAAAGAATAATGCTGGCCAGATCAAATATTGCCAGTACAGAAATACTGGAAAAACTGGAAAAAGCCGGAGCAGAAGTTAAAAATATTGATATATACCTCACAACAAAAAGCCAGAAAACGGACACCTCTTTTAAGCAAATTGCTTTAGAGACTCCGCCCGATGTAATTACATTCACAAGCCCGTCAACAGTAATTAATTTTGCTGACTTGCCCGGAGAGGTTTCTCAGTATATTGAAACAGCTTTAATAGCTTCTATTGGCCCGGTTACTTCTCAAACCTGCTTGAAATATTTTGGCAGAGTAGATATAGAAGCCTCAAAACATACAACAGAAGGGCTGGTAGAGGCAATAGTAGATTATTATGTAAATGTTTTAAATTAATACATATGTATTGGTTATAAAGTTTAAATATAATAAATTTTATCGAATTCATAGGGGGCCACATAATCAAAGTTGGCATACTTTTCGTCGAGTATTTCTCTAGTAAGTGGCAGTATATGCCGTGTTTTCACTCTTGCAAGGCAGTTGTCATACTTTGTAGTAAAGAACAGAACATTAACTGAGGCTCCGTTTTCTCTTGCTATGTCTATAGATATTTTTCTATCTGATGCTTTCAGGTTTGTAGCATCAAAAACCACCTTTTTTCCCTGTTCTAGATATTTATATAAACGTTCATGGGCTATTTTAAAGACCTCATTATTCATATCCTGGTTGGCTATATCGCCTGTTAGTTCTATTCGTATCTGGTCTGAGCTAATTACAGGATACATAGAATAATTTTTTTCAATCCAGCTTGACTTTCCAGCTCCAGGAGGCCCAACGGTCAGAAAAAGATTTCCCCAGTGCCATTGGCGGTTTTTATTTCTAAGCCATTCCTGTGCTTCAATTTTGTCAATGATTTTGCCGGTAAGGTAAAACCAGTCAATGATAGATTTTGCAGTTTCAGCATTTTGTCCAAAACGCCTGAAGAAGGAATAGTTTAACAACCCAGGCCATGATTTATCTTCCCAGAGGCCTTTATTCTGGCACCAGTATTTGAAAGTTTCAAGTTCTTCAAATCTTTCTCTCAGGTTTGGGGCCTGTCTTCCTATGTAGTTTGACTTTGTTAAGAGATAGAGTACTTTTAAATTGCATTCCAGTGAAGTTTTATAGATTTCTCTTAATGGCATATCATTTTTAACAGACCATATAGGAACAGGATGATTATTAATTAATGCTAAAATAGATTCTCTTTCTTTTGGGTTTATCTGTGTATACTTATCCAGTATGACTCTTGACAATCGTGAACTTATAAGATGTGCGTTTTCAAAGGAATAGATACCTGGTGCAATTTCTTTGAAGCAGTGAGGTTTGCCTACATCGTGCAGAATAGCTGCCAGTCGAAGCATTTTTTGTATGTTTGAAGGGAGCCCCTGTGCAAGTTGATTTGCAGCTTCACAGGTTAAAATTGTGTGTCTGGCAACATTTCCTTCAGCATGATCAGATTTAGATTGAGGTGTATCAAACATAAGCTGCAACTCAGGACATGTTTCAATAATAGTAGGAACAGAATTAACGTTTCCGTTTGCCCATGATGTCCAGTAGGAGCGCAATTTGTCTAATAAATTTATACTTACCATTGAAAACTCATTTTATTTAAAAACAGCTTAAAATTATTTTACACAATTTTCAATGAATAAAAAACTCACGGGGTTTCTGCATAAATTGAAAACTCAGTCAGGCATTTAATTTTTTAATTTTGTCAATCATATCAGTAGTAGAATGCCCCTCTGTGAAAGGGATAAATTTAACGTCAATACCCAGAGCCTTTGCAGTTGCTGCCTCAGGGAGATTATCTATTGAATAATCTCCTCCCTTAATGTGAATATCTGGTTTTATTCTGTTTAAGAAAGTATCTGGTGTATATTCATCAAATAAAAAAGCATAATCAACACACTGAAGACCTGCAACAAGATGGGCTCTATCTAATTCGCTGTTAACTGGACGTAGTGGCCCTTTAATAGAACTGACAGACCTGTCTGTATTGATGCCTACGATTAAGATATCTGCAAAAGTGCTGGCTTGTTTTAAGTAATTCAGATGTCCAATATGCAAGATGTCGAAACAACCGTTTGTTGTTGCTACAGTTTTCTGAAAGCCCTTTAGATCCTTGACGATAGAGATTATAGAATCAAGACTTAAGAGGTATCCCACGGTAATTAACCTTCTTTATCTTCGTTATTATTGCTTTCTGGTTTTATATCGGCTGTTGCCTGATCAGCAGGAGACACATTGTCTTTACCTAACTGTTCATTGATATATTTTTGATCGAATTCTTCATAAATATAGTCAATTTTAGAATTTGCTTTTTTCTTATTAACAAAATTGGTAAGTAATTCAACCTTTTTAGCATCTGATAAAATACGTTTGATATCATCTTTTACCGTATCAAATGACAAAATGCCTTCTTTGCGGTGGTCTGTAAGTTTAATAATATGGAAACCTATAGGTGACTGGACAACCTCGCCATACACCTTGCTTACCTGTACTTTATCAGGGTCAAAGACAACATCATTGAAGGCTTTAAGCATTTTGCCTTTAGGAAAATATCCCAGGTCACCGCCCTGTGGGGCACTAATTCTATCCTCAGAGTGCTTATCAGCCAGATCCTTAAAGTTATCAGGAGTGTTAACAGCTTCCTTTAAAATGGTTACAGCTTTTTTGCGGGCTTCTGCCATCTTATCATTTACTTTTTTTGTAGCTTCTTCATCAGAAAGCCCGGGAGTTTCTTGTCGTATTTCTTTTTTAAGAACCCTTGGGTCAGCTTTTATAAATATATGACTGGCTCTAGCTGTTTCTGGTACTTTAAATTTATCGAACTTGTGCTCATCATAATATTGTTTTACATCTTCATCTGTTATGGTTAAGTCTTTTGACATCTTATCAATTAATTTTTTAGCCATTATATCAGCCTTAAGGGATTTTTTGAAATCTTCTTTATCCATGCTGGCTACTTTTAGCTGATTGAGCAATCTTTCTTCACTGCCCATTTTTTCGACAATTTCGTTATATATATTTTCTACTTCATCATTTGAAACTGTCAGATTGCTATTTTTAGCCTCTTCTTCAATAAAATGCCTGATAATAATATCATTTATTGCCTTGGCTCTGAATAGCAGCTTTAGCTTGGTATTTCTTTTTAAGGATAGATCAGTTTTTGAAGCTCCGAAGGGTGATGAAACATAAAGCTTGTTGAAGGCCTCGTCAAAATCTGCTTTTGAATAACGGGCTTTATCAATGGTTAGTATTATAGAATCAGGTTTTAGCTGGCTTATATCTTCGATGTTTTCTTTTTTTGCTTTATTACAGGCAGTTACAAATAATACTGAGGCTATAAGTATTGTAATTAAACCCTTTTTCATTGTCATCAATCTCCCTTTTGGTCTTTTAAGTGGTTTAGAAGGTAAAAGCTAAGTTCTTCTAAAAAGTTTAACAAGCGAACCGGTGTGAACCCCTTATATTTTACCAGAATAGCACTTTTTCCATCCAGTGAAGTTTCTGGCATTTTAACCCACTTTGTTCGTTTCGTAAACTGTGGTGGAATTTTGCTGACAAATTTTGTCCAGGTTTTGAAATCATAATTTGTAAATATTCTTATAAATTCAGGTTCTTCTCTTATGAGATTAAAGCCTACATCACTTGCAAGAAGGCGTATTCTAACAATTTTAATGAGATTTTCTACTTCTGGTGGTATTTTTCCAAACCGATCTTCCCATTCTTCCTTAATAACTTCAAGCTCTCTTTGTGATTCAACTGCTGCAAGTCTTTTGTATTCAATTATTTTCTGTTCTTTATCTCCGATCCACTTGTCAGGTATAAATGCTGTTACATTTATATCTATAACAGGCAGGTATTTCTTGATAACCTCCTGTCCTTTAAGGCGGTTTATAGATTCTTCAAGCATTTCGCAGTACAGGTCAAAGCCGATAGCTACCATATGACCGTGTTGTTTTGATCCCAGGATGTTTCCAATGCCCCTTATTTCAAGATCTCTAAGTGCTATCTGGTAACCACTGCCAAGTGTATTGAATTCACGAATTGACATCAGGCGTTTTTTGGCTTCCTGGCTGAGAAGTTTTTTGGGCTTATAAAAACAATAGGCATAGGCCTGGTTTTCACTTCTTCCTACACGACCTCTAAGTTGATAGAGCTGGGCTAAGCCCATGCAATCAGCATCTTCTATAATGATGGTATTAACATTAGGTATATCAAGACCTGATTCAATAATGGTGGTACAGATCAGAACGTCATATTTGTGTACAGAAAAGTCCAGCATAATAGATTCAAGTTCTTTTTCTTTCATCTGGCCGTGTGCAATAACAATTTTAGCTTCAGGCACTAGTTGAGAGACCTCATAGGCGACCCTGTGTATGCTTTGAACTCTATTGTGAACGTAATAAACCTGCCCGCCTCTTTCAATTTCTTTCATAATAGCACTGCGGGCCTGGTTCTCTGAATATGGCCCGACATGAGTTTTAATGGGTTTTCTATTAACCGGTGGAGTATTAATTATAGACATATCTCTTATGCCTGACATAGCCATATAGAGGGTTCTTGGTATTGGTGTTGCGCTCATACTTATTACATCGACTTGCTGGCGAAGTTGTTTGAGTTTTTCCTTGTGTTTAACCCCGAAGCGATGTTCTTCGTCGATGACAACCAGGCCAAGGTTTTTGAAGTCAATGTCTTTTTGAAGCAGCCGGTGTGTGCCGACGACAATGTCACATTCTCCTGTAATAAGTCTGTTTATGCTTTCTTTTTGTTCTCGTGATGTTCTGAATCGTGATAACATGGCGATGTTAACAGGATAAGGCAGAAACCTTTCGCTTAGTGTATTAAAGTGTTGCTGTGCCAGAATTGTTGTAGGCACAAGAAAAGCAACCTGCTTACCTGATAAGACAGCCTTAAAAGCAGCCCTAATAGCCACTTCGGTCTTTCCATAACCAACATCACCGCATATGAGTCGATCCATGGGTTTTTCTGATTCCATATCTGTTTTTACATCGGTAATACTTTGCATTTGATCGGGTGTTTCGACAAATTCAAAGGCATTTTCCATTTCATTTTGCCAGTTTGAGTCAGGTTCAAATGTGAATCCGGTTATTCTGGCCCTGTTAGCGTAGAGATTTAAAAGATCCTGTGCTATATCTTCAATGGATTTTCTGGCTTTTCGTTTGATATTTTCCCAGTCAGATCCACCCATTTTATTTAGTTTGAGAGGTTTTTCTCCGGCTCCACGGTATCGTGTTAGAAGATTAATCTGATCTACCGGTACATAGAGCTTATCCCCTCCATAATATTCTATTGTTAAGTAGTCACGTACTTGATTATCAATGGATATTTGTTCCAGTCTTACAAATTTGCCTATGCCATGGCGGGCATGAACTACATAATCATTTTCTTTCAGGTCTGAAGGAGACAGAAAAAAGTCAAGATTTTCTCTTTTAGAGGTTCTTTTGCTAATGGTTGTGTTTTTTTTCCTTTTACCAAAGAGTTCAGTATCTGTCATGCAGGCAATTCTTTGATCGGGCAATAGAAAACCGGTTGATGTTCCCAGTCGTGTAATTATAATATCTTCTGGTGTGATTTCATTTTCTGTTTCATCTGAAAGATAGATTGTCTGGCAGTTCCATTCGCTGAAAATGCTTTTTACCCGCTGCGGATATTCTGTTGTGATGGTTATTTTATAGTTTTGTTTTTTCAGGTTATTAACATATTCAGCTGCTTTTTTCAGGTTACCCAGAAAGCTCGGGATGTAAGAATAATTTAGCTCAATACTTAAATCATTGTCTCTTAAATCCGATGTTATTGCGTTAAGGTATAGCAGTTTATGTTTTTTGATTTGATCCAGTATATTATCAGACTTTAAATGAAGCAAATCAGGCATTGTAACTAATCTGGCAGTTTTAGTTTCGGTTGTATATTCGTTTTTATAGATGTTTTCGTGATGAAAGAGTTGACTTTCAATTTCATCAATTTCGTCTAAAATTATCGTTGAGTCAGGCTTTAGATAATTAAGTATGCCTGCTGTCTCTTTATGAACTACTGGTGCAAGATATTCAACACCTTCAAAGTAACCAAATTCTTTAACCTGAGATATTAAATCATTAATTTTTTCAGTAAGTACAGGGCTTTTATCATCAGAAAGTTCAAGTGATTTAGCAATCCCGGTCAGATAGTCAACAAGTTGTTGTCTATTTCCTTGATTTAATATAATGTTATATTTTGGCCTAACACATATGTAGTCAATATTTTGAATAGATCTTTGTGTCTCAATATTAATATAGCGTATCGTTTCTACTTCATCAAATGCAAATTCTATCCTGACAGGTGGGCTTGAAAGAGGATAAATATCACAAATATCACCTCTTACACTGAATTCCCCGGGGTCTATAACCATAGGAACCCTTGTGTAGCCCAGCTCAACCAGCTTTTCGGTAAAAATTGCCGGGTCTATTTCATCACCTTTTTTTATTGATATTGAATATTTTGAATAATCTTCAGGGCTTAAAAATCTTGTCAGAAGTGTTTTTGCATTTACAATTATAATCGAAGGAATTTCATTTAAGAGATGTTCAAGGCAGATAAGTTGCTCTCTTTTATTGTTAGGTGTGTTATAAGACATTTCGTAAGGGCTTGACTCATTTGCAGGGAAGTATAATACAGGGTTATCAGATAATATAGATAGTTCTAGCTGGAGTTTTAATGCACTTGAAATGTTTGAAGTGACAATTAAAACAGGTTTCTTGGTGCCTGTTGTTAAAAAAATAGACAGAAGTGACTTTGTTGTGTTGTTTAATCCAGAAACATCTATGCGTGCAAAGGGTTTGGTTAATTTAGCCTGTGCTTTTATAAGTTCTTTTGAGTTTGACAGGCTGTCAATTAATACTTTCCTCAGTATTGAAAGATTATCCAGATTTTTTTCTAATAAGTTTGTATCCATTTTGAAAGTTTTTTGAGCGGTAAACAATTAATATCCCATTATATATTAACATTGTTTGTTAATGAAAAAGCCTACCACTTAAAAATAGATCTTTAATAAAGTATTGATATTTAAAATCCTTTTATAGTAACTAAAAGCAGAATATAAAGAGTTTTGCTTATGTTATAAAAGTCTTTAATCTAAATTCACATAATTTAAACCTTTGGTGAAGGGTTTTTTGAGGTTTAGCGGTTATTCTTTACTTGTTCTTTGCTTTCTATGCGTATAAAATAATCTTAAATTTAAGCATTAATTGAAAGTATTATTTATGGTTGTAAACATAGCATTAGGTAATATCAGGGTTGTTTTTGAGGGTGAAATGCCATTCTCTATAACGCAAATTGGAAATATATTTATATTACTCGAAAAGCTATACAAAGAATTTGCCAGTTATATTCTTGAAGAATCTAATTTTTCTGTAGTTATTAACAATATTAATTCTGATAAAATATCATTTGAGCTTATGCCTGTTCCTCAGCAGGAATCGCTGCTTAAATTCAGTGATTTTCAGGAAATCATTTTATGTCTTTTGTACAGTATATACAGTTCAACAAGAGAGAATGTTCTTGAAACACTTGATACTCAGGCAAAGGAAATTCAAGCAGAGGTTCTTGACCTGCTTAATATCATTCAACAGGATCAAAGTCTTGTATTAATGTCTATCATTGATGATAAACTGGTAAAAATCATTATATTGCCTGATAAGAAAGTTATTTTAGATAAAATTGATCCTGAAAAGATTAAGAAAAAATTTGATAGCATTGATAACATTATTGATGCCTATAAAGCCAATAAATTAGAGTATTTTGTCAGTGCTAACCTTGAAAATTTTGAACTTGAAAATGTTAATCTTTCAGGAGCAAACTTTACTGATGCAGAGCTGTATCAGGTTATACTCAATAACTCAAACCTGACAGATGTTAATTTTTACAAAGCCGATGTCAGCAATGCTCATATAAATAGGTCAAAAATGGTTAACGCTTATCTGGTTAATGCCGATTTTTCCGGGGCTGAAATAAAAGAAACTGATTTAACCAACGCCAACCTTAAAGAAGCAGATTTCTCGTCAGCTAACTTAAGTGGCTCAATACTCTATAATGTAAATATTATGTCAACAGATCTTAGTGGTAGTAATTTAACAGGTACAAAGTTTACTGGAAAAATAAAATTTGATTCTGATACTGATTTTGGACATAATACAAACTGGTGGGATGCTGATATAGAAGATGAAAAGCTTCTTGAGTGGCTTAATAATTATTATCCAAAGAAGAATTCATAGAAGAATGGACAAAAAAAAGCTAACTTACCAGGACTCAGGTATAAATATTGATCGAAGAAAGCAAATCGTAAGGAATATTCAGTCTATTTCTGAAGCTAATAAACGTGATGAAGTTCTTTCAGGCATTGGTGGTTTTGCAGGTCTCTTTCAAATAAAGAACTATACCCGTCCGGTTACTGTTTCAGCAGTATCGGGTATTGGTACTAAGCTTATTATAGCAAATATGGCAGATAAATTCGACACTATCGGTAAAGATCTGGTTGCTAGATGTGTCAATAACCTTATTACATATGGAGCAGAGCCTATTTTTTTCCTGGACTATCTTGCTTCCAGCCAGCTTGATGTTTCAAAGACGACATCCATATTAAAAGGCATCTCTCAGGGGTGCAAAGAAGCTGGTTGTTCACTTATAGGAGGTGAGATCCAAGAATTACCTGATGTGTTTAACATGCAAAATCTTGATCTTGCTGGCTTTGGTGTGGGTGTGGCTGAGAAAGATAACCTGATTAATTCTGCTGCCGTTGAATCAGGTAATATAATTATTGGTGTTGCGAGCTCAGGCCTTCATAGCAGTGGTTTTAGCCTTTGTCGCAAGCTTTTTTTTGATAAATATAAACTTTCAACCCATAGCTATATTGATTTGCTTGAGAGACCACTTTTTGAAGAACTTTTAGAACCTGCTAAAATCTATGTAAAGCCTGTTTTGGAGATAATTAATAGATATCAGGTGTCTTCAATGTCTAACATTACTGGCGGTGGCTTGATAGAAAATGTACCGAGGTCTATACCATTTCAATATCAGGCAAATATTGATTTTAATACCTGGGAAATACCCAGAATTTTTAAAGCTATTCAAAATATGGCTCACCTTTCCACCCGTGAAATGCTTGAAATATTTAATATGGGTATTGGCCTTGTGCTTGTAGTTAAAGAAAAAGATGCAGGTGATATTGTTAAAATACTTAAAGATTATGATTTTCAAGCTTTTACAATTGGAAAAATAGCAAGGAAAAAATCTAAAGAGAGAATCGTGTTTAGAGATTTAAAGTGATATGACCTGTAGTGTTTCAAAATATAGGTTGGGCGTGTTGATATCCGGTAGTGGTTCAAATTTACAGGCTATTATCGATGCCACAAAAAAGGATACATTACCTGAAGCTGAAGTAGTAGTTGTTGTATCAAGTAAAAAGTCAGCCTATGGCCTAAAACGGGCAAAAGATGAAGGTATTGACTCAATCTACTTGCCATATAAAGAGTTTGGTATTTCTGAAACCTATGATAGAAGAATTGTAGAGGTATTAAAATCTTATAAAGTTGATTTGGTAGTTCTGGCAGGGTACCTGAAAATTCTGGGTTCTCCGCTGCTGGAAGCTTTTGAAGATAAAATATTAAATATTCATCCAAGTTTGTTGCCTGACTTTGGTGGTGTTAATATGTATGGTATAAAGGTTCATGAAGCTGTTTTAGCAGCAAAAAGGTCATACAGCGGGTGTAGTGTGCATATTGTTACTGAAGAAGTTGATAAAGGGCCTATTATAGATCAAATTTCTGTCCCGGTTAAGCCGGATGATACACCTGAAGAGCTGGCCCGCAGAGTGTTATCCTGTGAACACCAGTTATACCCCAGAGCTATAAAAAAATATATACAGAAACTTAAGATGGAGCAATCAGTATGAAGTTTAAAAAGTTTAACAATTTTTTATTATCAGTATTTGTTGGGTTTAGTATTATTTTAATCTTGCCAGCATGCTCAAATCTCAATATTCAAACGCTTAATAATAATGCAGCAAAACTAATGCAGCAGGGAGATGTTGATGGAGCTATTGCCAGGCTGGAATCTATTCAGGATCTAAATCCTAATTTTCCTCAAACTAACTATAATCTGGGTGTAGCATATAAAGAAAAACAAGATTTAGACAAATCAGCCCATTATCTTGAACGAGCAATCAGTCTGAAACCTGACTTTTACCAGGCTCACATTGCTTTATCAGCTGTATATGAAGAACTGGTAGAAAAACTTATACAGCAAGAACTTGAAAATCTCAAAGAATCAAAAAAAGATGAGAACCTGACTGTTGAAGATATTGAATTCACTGTTGAACAGAATAATAAGATAGCTGAATATTACAAAAAAGCTAAAATAGGCCTGGAAGAATACATTAAATATGCCCCTGCATCTGAAGATAAATCTTCAATGGAAAGCAAAATTAAAGAATATGAAGCAAATATTAAAAGTATAACAGTTAGTCGTGATTCTATTCACGATTCTGCCACAAGTACTAACAATGAAGGTTAAGTATGCAGAAATTATTAAGAAAACTATCAGTATCAATTAAAGATCAAAAGCTTGACGAGTCTATAACTCTTTATTGCAAGCTTAAGCAGAATAATATAGACCAGAATAGGATAGTATATAACCTTCTGGAAGACATAATACCTATATTGTATAGAAATAAATATTTTAGGGTTCCACATGGGTTTATGGGGCTTATGGCAGCTGTAGATTTATCAGAGATTATTCAGGAAGATAAAGACTTACCGCTGCTTCAGGCAATTTGTTATCTTTCTCACGAGAATAAACTGGCGCCACTGAACCTTTCTATCTTTACTCCGCTTTATAATGAGGCCGATAACAGGGCTGAAAGCTTTAGTAAATATGTTTTTGACGGTGATATTCCAGGAGCGTATCGTTATTTTATTGGTGTAAAAACAAAAGGTTATTTTGATGCCAGATTTATTGATGAATTGTTTAAATTAGCTATGGAAGATCTTGTAAATATAGGCCATAAAGCTATTTATTTTCAGAAAATACTTGAATTAAATGAATATCTTGATGATGAACCTTCTCATTTATATTTTCCTGCTATTGCATATCTTGCTTCTGAACCGAAAGATTTTACTTTGAAAAACCTTATAACCAAAGAATATGAGGCTTTTAGAGGTGCCGGGGTTGACTTATCTGCTAATAATAAAGAATTAACAAAAGATGATTCGTCTTATATAATTGCATTAGTTATAAATTCAATGAAGACACGTCTTTTTGCTCAAATAGCAAAACTTTTAAAAGATGGATATTCTCCAAGATCAATATCAGATACGTTAACACTTGCTGCTGCACAGCTGGTTCTTGATACAGACACAGATGATTGGGTAAGGCCTGTTCATGGTTTCAATTATTGTTATGCTTTAAACTGGTGGCAACGTCATTTTAAAAGTAAATACGATGTTTTAGTATTGTATTATCAGGCAGCCTTTGTTAACCAGCTTTCAGTAGAGCATAAGAAAGTACACTTTGCAAGTGCATCAGTTTATGTCAGGCACAGATGTATATTAAATAATATAGTTAAGTCAATCAGGGCTTCTAATGTATCTGATACAGTTTCTCTAACACAAAGTTACGTTTTATCAGACTTTAATGTTGATGAATTGATTAATTGTCTGGCTATTTTAGCTGTTCAAAATAGTTCAATTAATAATTTTACACATGATATGAAGTTTACATCAAGCTGTATTAATGAATATAAGCAAAATAAGTCACCTTTAAAATGGCTTATACTTGTTGCTTTAACCAAGCAATTATCTCAAAGCCTTAAAGATTATGAATATTATACAAAATATTTTCGCTGTATGACAGTAGATAAGACTGATATACAGGATGAAAAACCTTGTTCGTAGTTATTGTAGTGCTTTAGTCATATGAAATGAATGATTCAATCAGTAACACAAATCAGGCTATTGTTTATTTAGCCTCATTTATTGCAGGTGTTTCACTTGGTGTTTCAACTGGTAACTTTTATATAAACTTCTTGTTTATTATAACACTTTTTATAGCATCTGTTTTAAATAATTTATTATACAAAAAGCTTTTAATAATGGGGGTTATATTTTTTATTGTCGGTTTTAATTACTCTATTTTAAGGACTCCTCAGCTAGCTATAGATGATATTTCTTTTAGAGCTCCACTTAATAATGCTGTGATAACTGGTAGAGTTGAAACAGAGCCCAGATTGAAGGCTAATGATAAACTGGAATTAATATTTAAAGTTGACAGTATAATTCTTGAGGATAAAAAAAAACCGGTATCAGGCAAAGTAAGAGTTCTTATTATTGATAAAAACCAAGATTTCAATGTTATTGCCACCGGTTATAAGTTAAAACTGATGGGCAAGCTTTATTTGCCACGGTCAGCAACCAATCCATATGAATTTGACTATAAAAACTATCTTCTAAATAAGGGTATTTCAACTAATATGCTTGTTATGTGGGATGGTTATCAGCTTTTATCTCCACCTGATAGCTTATTGGCAAAATTTATGTATAATGTTAACCTTTTAAAAAATCATATTAAATATGCTCACGAGAAGGCTTTGCCAGATAAAGAAGCGCAATTGTTAGGTGGAATAGTACTTGGCGAGCGAGCGATACCCATGGATAATGATATGAAACAGACGTTCATAAATTCAGGTCTGATTCATATACTTGCTGCTTCGGGTATTAATGTTGCTCTACTTGCTCTGGCCTGGATATTTATAACTTCAAGGCTGGGCCTTCCTCATACCTTTCAAATAACTGGTGGTATGATAATAGTAATCTTCTATTCCCTTTTGACCGGGCTCCCTCCATCTGTTTTGAGGGCCAGCATTATGCTGGAGCTTGTTTTGCTGGGTAAATTAATTGACCGTGAAGCTAATATGATTGCCATAATTCTTTTTGCTGGTTCGCTTTTGCTCTTTTATAATCCGTATATGATTAATGACATAGGTTTTCAGTTATCATTTGTAACTACTTTTGGCTTGATACTTTCTGTTCCTGTTTTTCAAAAGTATATTACCACTATACCTGAAGCACTGGCGATGCTTGTATTAATACCTTTTATAGCTCAAATGTGGGCTTTACCTGTTTTACTTTATCATTTTAATAATCTTGCAACCTATTCAGTTTTTGCAAATGTTATGGCAATGCCCCTTGTTGCACTTATAACTTATGGTGGTTTCTTATCCAGTTTATTATCTATGATTCCTTTAGTTGGTATAGACCTGGTTAGCTTTATTGACAGTATTTTAGAACCAGTATTATCTCTATTAATACATATTGCAGCTTATTTCTCTGGTTTGCCATCCTCTCTGGAACATTTTTCAATTGATTCAATAATTGGGGTTATGTTTTATTATGCTGTTACTGGGGTTATATTATACCTTATGTTCAAAAAAGCTTCTTCAGGTAAGTATATAGTTTCTGCTGCCTCTATTATCCTTTTCTTAATGATTGTTAACTTTATTAAACCTTTTGATAATACTTTAAAAATTACTTTTTTTGATGTTGGGCAGGGTGATTCAATATTAATCAGGACACCAGAAGATAATTATTTGTTAATTGACGGTGGTAGAAGGTTTGGAGACGATTATAACTCAGCAGAATGGGTTTTAAATCCATATTTATACTCACAAAAAGTTAAAAAAATTGATGCTATTTTTCTTACTCATCCACAAAATGATCATATTGGTGGAATACCAGAAATATTAGACTCATTTCATGTTGATTATTACGTTGATTCTGGCTTATATTCATATAACAAAGCTTATAATGAAATACTTAAAAGGGTATACAGTAAAAATATTGCATATTTACTGGCCAGAAAAGGGGATACTCTGTATTATTCAGATGATTTACAGTTAAAAGTGCTTCATCCAACTGAAAATTTATCATACATATCTGACATCAATGATTATTCACTGGTTATTAGACTTGATTATAAGAACTTTTCTGCCCTCTTTACAGGAGATACAGAGGCTGATATAGTTGATAAGCTTCCAGAAAAAGAACTGGATGTTGATTTGCTCAAGGTAGGGCACCACGGTAGCCGAAATTCAGTGAATGAAAAGTTATTAGAGGCTACTTCTCCAGAGATTGCAGTTTTAACTACAGGAAAAAGTAAATATCACCCGCATAAATCTACAATCGAATTGTTAAACAGATACCGGATAAAAACCCTTAAAACACACTCAGATGGTGCTATTGAAGTAAGAACTGACGGTATTACTATTCAAAACTCAACTTTTGCAAATAAAATTAAATAATTTTCCACTGGTGTCTGGTAAAATTTTTTATTTAGATATATAAAAACCGCTCATAATCTCTTTTTTTAAATTAGAAATTTTTACAGGAAGTTCAATTAATGAAACGGGCAAAAACTAAACCCTCAGAAAAAATTTAATCAGACAGTAATGATAATTTTCATAAATTTTTTTAAATTTGGTTTTTACATTGCAGTATAATAAAATGGTTGCTTAAATTAACGGTTTGCACAATCATAAGTGGCAAAAATAAGTTATGAAGATTGATAAGCCAGAAGAAGCCTGTGGAATAATTGGTGTTGTGGCACCAGGAAAGTCTGTTAGCAGGATAACCTTTAATGGCCTGAATGCATTGCAGCATAGAGGGCAAGAAAGTGCTGGTATTGCTGTTTTTGACTTTAATTTTTTTAAGCTTCATAAGAATATGGGTCTTGTATTAGATGTTTTTGCTGATGATATTCTTGCTCAACTTTGTGGGCACATTGCTATCGGGCATACCAGGTATTCTACAATGGGTGACAGTAAATTAAATAACTCTCAGCCTTTCGCTATAAATACTAGATTAGGAACTATTGCGCTGGCTCATAATGGAAATATTGTCAATGTGATTGAATTAAGAGATTATTTAATTGAAAAAGGTTTGTCTTTAAGTTCTTCTTCAGATAGTGAGATAATACTTTCACTTATAGCAGAGAGAATTGATGATGGATATACACTTGAAGATGCTTCATTGTGGTCATTGTCGAAATGTAAGGGAGCTTATTCTCTTGTAATAGGATCAAAAGATAGACTAATTGTTGCTAAAGATCCTAATGGTATCAGACCTTTATGTCTTGGCAGAGGAAAATCAGGAGAAGTTGTTGTTGCGTCTGAAAGCTGTGCGCTTGATTCAATTGATGCAAAGTATATCAGAGAATTAAACCCTGGAGAACTCCTTGATATAAATATCAGAGGTAATATTAAATCAAGTAGAATTTCAGCTGAAAGCAAGAATAATCTCTGCATATTTGAATTGATTTATTTTTCAAGGGTAGATAGCTTCCTCTATGGTAGTAGTTTATATACATATCGTTATAAAATGGGTTTAGAGCTAGCTAAAACTGCTCCAGTAAAGGCTGATATAGTCGTACCTGTTCCTGATTCAGGTTTGTGTGCTGCTCTGGGATACTCTTATGGTTCCTGTATACCTCTTGCACAGGGGCTTGTCAAAAATCAGTTTGCAAAAAGAACATTTATTCAGCCCAACTATCAGTCACGGGAAGTAGCTATAGCTTTGAAATTAAACCCTGTAAGAGATGTTGTATCAGGTAAAACAGTTGTTATAGTAGATGATTCTATTGTTCGTGGAACAACCTGTAAAAAAATAATTGAAATGTTAAAAACATCAGGTGCAAAGGATATACACCTCAGGATTGCTTCTCCACCTGTAAAATATTCATGTTTTTATGGTATTGATACTGATAATACTGAACAGCTTATTGCTGCCAGTTTATCGGAGGAAGATATCTCATATGAGCTGGGAGCCTCAACATTAAAATATTTAAATTATAAATCTATGCTTGGTGCATGTGATGTAAATTCTAATAATGATTTTTGTACAGCTTGTTTTACAGGCTCATACCCTGTGTGTTTACCTTATAAAGGCTCTGTACATAAAATGATTCTGGAAAAATAAATACCAAAAAATAACCGGGCATTATCAACCTCTAACCGCCCGGCAATCGAAGGGGTATAAATTCACCTTTATGATACCACATATTAATTGTTTTATTTAATACTTGATTTGTAAAATAATTTTTTACAGATCATTGTTTCCTTAAAACGATTGCCACGCAACCATTTTGAAGATTTAGCAGATAACTCAATGTCAATTGTTTTTAAAAAATAGCAACTTAAAGTTTCTTAATATTGGATCCCTTTTGATTAGCTGAATGACAGATGTAATTCTTATTTAGTAATTCTAAAGTTTAAATAAGCTTTTTAGTTAAGATATATGGATTTTTAAATACTTGTATTGCTTGTTGTGAAGTTGTTTTAGGTTTTTTGAAAATTAATAATAATTTTTCTTATTTTTTGTAAACTTTAAATTAATATTTGAAAAATTATTGTAATAATTAAATATTGTTTGATTTATAATTCCTAATATAATCAGAGAGAGCATCAAAGGGGCAAGAAAATGAAGGTAGCAGCTAATGTTTTCTTCCGTGGACAACCACTAAAGTCTGATGGAGGACAGGAAAAGCAGGGGATAGTATCAAAAAAACCTGGAGTGGTAGATCATAAACCAATTTCTTCGCTGGCATGGCAGGCAAACACTATACCATTTGCCTCTATTAAGTTGTCAACTTCAGATTTTAAGGATAAAATGCAACAAAAAATCGACCTGATACGTGAAGGTAAGTTTGAAAGACAAAAACGCACAAAAGCAGAAGTAATGCAGACTAAGGCGGAAGCTGTTTTGAATATTAAAGGTCCTCTTGTTATTGAGTGCAGCGAAATGAAGCTAGATGCTCTGGAATCTATTAACAGGAAGTTTGCCAGAGTAGAAAATATAAATGACCTTCGAGCACTTCTTGATGACCCGTCGATACCTGCAAATACACCCATCGTAATTGGAGATAGAGCTTCTCAAAACTATAAAACCTTTATCAATGAAGTAGATAAGGGTAACGCTACTGAGGATGTAAAAGAAGCAACAGCTATTGTTCAGGCTGCTTTAAACGAAATAAAAGGGCAGGAAATTGAATTGCCTGAAATAGCAATAAAAGTAAGCAGAAAAGAGCTGGCAATTGGCCTGATTGACCATCTTAAAGCAGGTCTCAAGTATGAGCCATTTTCAATAGTCGCAAGTCCATTTATGAATTTCAGAAATGGTGTGCCCAATGAAATTGCAGTTGATATCTTTGAGCCGGTCTATAAACGTTAATTTATATAATTTGCTTTATTGAGGGATTTCGTGGGGTTAGTTAATAAGCTTAATCAACCAGGCAATAATCAATATACTGCTCACAAAAGCAGAAATGTCTGTTGTCCGGACATTGCCATATTAAAAGTTCTTAAAAGTGATGTTATCTCTTTTTCTTCTAGAAATAAAGAAACAAATGAACAAGATGTATACAAAAAGGTTAATAGCCTTGCAGAAAAGTACTTTCAAAAGTTAAAACAGGATCTTCAGGCTGGCCTTGACTATTTGAAACAGATAATACCATCTTTGCAGGTTTCTTTTGAGGCATTAAAAAGTGGTGCTGGCGGTCTTGCTGAAATTATACCAGGGGATAAGAATTCTGTTGCCTATAAAATGACTATTAATACTGATACTAATGATCCTTTCGGGGCTGTTTTGCATGAAGGGTATCATCTTATACAATTTGATAATCTGGATAACGCCGAATTTGTTAAGATTAGAAAATTAATAGCAAGGAATGAACCAGCAATATCAAAGTTTAAAGAGAAATATGAAGCGTTAACATCAATAGTGGTAGGTGATATAGTATTACCGGTTTTTAGTAAAACTATGGAAAAAGTTGTTAAAGATATTCAAAAAGCAATGAATTCAGGTGATCAGAGAAAAATTAATGATATACTGGACGGAAAAGTATTGTCAGACAACCATAATTTATTGCCCGGATCCTTGAAGGAGTGGTTTAGAAGTTTGCCAGATACACGAAGTATTGAGTATATACGTTCACATGCCATTATTGAAATAGAAGCTCACTCTTTTTGTCTAGAAAAAGATCCAACCCCTGTGATCTATAATCGTAACGATATTAATAGAAATAAACTTAGAGATTTCATAGCTATTAAAATCTATAAGGAATTATCAAACCTTGCTTCAGAAGAGCTTGAATCAAGAAAGAACAGTCAAAATACCCCTCAGTTCATGGGTTTTGCCCGTGAAAAGACTGGTTAATCCATTTTGAAAAATATAAAATTGCCGAAAACTTATAAATTATTTTCATTTTTGTCTTAAAATAATTTGTTTATTATAATGGAATAACTTGATAAAATCACTTGAAAAGAGGTATAAAATGGATGCAGATAAAGCTCTGGCAAAAGAACATTATTTAAAGGCAACTAATTACAGGCAGAGGTTTGAACTTGACCTTGCTATTGCTGAGTATAAAAAGGCAATACAGAATGATCCGGATTTTAAGGATGCCTATAGCGAACTGGGAATGGTTTTTATCAGCAAAAATAATCTTAATGAAGCTGAAATGGTATTTAAAAAAGCAATTGAACTGGATAATCAAGATCCGGTGCTCTATTTTAATATTGGGAATGTTTATGACCTTCAAAATAACTATGATAGAGCTGTTGAATCATACTTAAAGACAATTGAGCTGGATGATGATTATTTTCTTGCTTATCGGGCTTTAGGAACCACGTATGCTAAGAGGTCAGAGTTTGACAATGCAATAGAGATGTTCCAGCAGGCAACCAAACTTAACCCTCAGGATGCTGTAGCCTACTATAGCCTGGGAACCGCTTATTATTCAATTAACAAGAATGAAGAGGCTTTAGGAGCTTTCAGGCGTTCTATTGAGCTCAATCCATCTGATTATATACCTCATAGAAACATGGGATTAACATATGTCAATATAAACAGGCTTGACGATGCTGAGAACGCCTTTAAAAAGGCCATTGAGTTGAATCCTAATGATTCAACAAGCTATCATAATCTTGGCAGTGTGTATTATTTCAGGAATGAAGTTGACAAAGCAATTGATTTATTTAATCAGGCAATAAAAATAAACCCTAGAGACCCTATACCATATAGAAATCTGGGATTAGCATATATTCAAAAGAAGAAATATGACGAAGCTATAGAAGAATTTTTAAAGATTCTCAGGGGATATCCTAATGCAGCCGATATCAGAAACTATTTAGCATTGACTTATAGCGAGAAAGGTGAACATGATAAGGCAATAAAAGAGTATCATATTATTTTAGAGCAAAATCCACAGAATTCTGTTATTTTATACAATCTTGCTAGGGCTTATTATATGATAAACAGGCTTGATGACTCGATTTATTTCTTTAGAGAATCTATTAAGTATCAAGAAAACTTTGCTCTGGCTCATTATGATCTTGGTATAGCCCTTGCAAACAGAGGTGATATTGATGATGCTATCATGGAACTTCATAAAGTACTGGAATTGAGCCCATCAGAAGTGCAGGCGCTTAGTAATCTGGGTCTTTTATACGTTAATAAAGGGGCAATAGATAAAGGTATTGAATACTTTACTAAGGCTATTGACCATGATCCATCAAACCTGGTAGCGATTTTTAATCTTGGAAATTGTTATCACGCTAAAGATGATTATGAGCAGGCGATTGAAAAGTTTAATAAGGCACTGGAAGTTGCACCAGATAATTCTATGGTACTTAGAAATATTGGCATTGTTTATTATGCAAAGGCTGAAATTAATGAAGCCCGCAAATATCTGGAGAAGTCAAGAAATATATTTAAGGATGATGCTATAACAAATTATAATTTGGGCCGGGTATATTATACTGCTGGTGAATATAATAAAGCAATAGATATGCTGGAATATGCAGCAAAACTGTATCCAGGGGCAGGAGAGATTTATAATTACCTTGGTTTTGCTTTGATGGAGCTTAAGAAATATAATAAAGCTATTACAGCTTTTGAGAATGCACTGAATATATTTCCTAATGATCCAGTAATATACTATAATATTGCCAAGGCTCATTTCTTTAAAACAAACAATGATCAGGCTATTATATATTTAAATAAAGCACTTCAGGTTCAACCAAACTTTTCGCCGGCGTTCTTCTATCTCGGTAAGGTTTATAAAGCGAAAAAACTTATACCAGAAGCTGTAAATGCTTTTAATAGATACCTTTCAATGAACCCTGTTGGGCCAGAAGTAGAAGAGGCAAGAATCGAACTGGATAGTATAAAGGTTTAAGAACTTATAATAAGGTTTTAATTTAAATTCACCCTACATTATTTTTAATGCATAATTTTCTTAGAAACAAAACTTAATATAATCATCATCGTCATATCTTACAAGCAGCCCGTAGAGGGGGTCATCAGTATCCATTCTTTCAAAATTATATTCATCAAATACCCAGCGCTTGGGGTTAATGTTTATTGATCGTACCAGACCAATAGCAACAAGGTAATTGAGCTTTTTTTTCACAATATCTTGATTTAGATTATGTCGTTTAGCAATTTCTGAAGCCGTTGGCCCCTCAGGAGACTGCCACTTCTGGGGGTTATTATACATTAGCTCCAGTGCTACTGTACGTAAGACTTCATCTAGTTCTGGTTTATCCATAGTAAGTACTGACATATTGCGAAAAAAATTTCTGTTTTCTTTTGTTATTAATCTAATTTTGTATTAAATGTTTATTGTTTTCCTATCTTTAATTATATACCTGATTATAAAATCTATGAAAGAATATATATCTTATTATTGCGAATTATTGAGAGTTATAAAAGAGTAATAGCAAAAAAATCATCTTTTTGATGTAGAGAAACGTCGTAAATGAGTAATTAAATCGATCTTAACTAATGTTAAAAAAGCGGTTGTTTTTATATATAAAGAGTTGCATTCGAAGCAAAAATAGGTAATACTATAAATATAGTAAGCACGAGAAATTCATATAATAACACACATTTAAAATTTTTATTCCGGAGTGATAAGTATTTTGTAGTTATCTTATCTCTTAAAAAACAGGAAAACATTCAGGGTGAATCAAATTAAAAAAATACTTTTTGGGATTATTCTTCTCTTGCTCTTTTCAGGCTTCTGCTGTGAAAAAAGTGTGGTACAGGCAGTGAATCTTAATCTTCAAGTTGTACCTGATTACCCTGATATGACCGGCTCAATATATTATAATATGCATAAAGCTTCTCATTATGAAGCAAATGGTCAGCAAGAACTGGCTATAAAGGAATACCTGCAAGTATTAGAACTGAAACCTGATGACCTTATCGCACGCTATAACCTGGGGTCTCTATACTATGAAAGGTGGTTAGACCTTAGCAAAAATCAGGATACCCTTAATGAAGCATATAAATATCTTGATCTTGCTGAAGAAGAATTTCTGTGGATTAATGAAATTAGCCCTGGTATTGTAATGGTTTATTTTAAACTTGGCAGAATAGCCAGCATAAAAGAAGAATATGAATCTGCTATTGCTTATTATACTTCAGCAAGAAAGTTAGCTCCTAAAAACTATGTAGTATGCTTTAACCTTGCTACTATTTATGAGGAAACAGGAGAAATTGATCTTGCTATTGTTAGTTATAAAGATGCTGTAAACCTGAATAAAGACTTTACACACGCTTATAATAACCTGGGGCTTCTTTATGAACGCCGGGGTAATTTAGAACAGGCCATAAAATATTATAATAAAGCCCTGAAAACCAACAAGAAATATGTTTATTCTCATCTCAACCTTGGCAGCCTTTATACACTGGAAGAAAATTATAAAAAAGCCAGTAAGCATTTTGCCATAGCTAAAGAATTAGAGCCATCTAACCCCTGGGTTTATCTTCATACAGGTTATATGTATGATGCACAGGGTAAATATATTCAGGCATTTAAAGAATATTCAGTTTATGTAAAGTTAAAACCGCTTAACCCTAAAGGATATTATTTGATATGCAGCGTGCTAAAAAAGCTAAACATGCCATCTGAAGCAATGATGGCTGGTATACTTTACTTAAAACTGGATCCTCAGGGTGAACATTCAAGTGAAGTGAAAGGTATCATTAAAGAAATTCAGAACGATATAATAAAAAGTAGTAATATTTCAAAAGAATAGAAATCAGGTTTCAGTTATGTTTTATTTTTAGACCTTTTAAGGTTAAATAAAGTTATTTCTGGTGGACAATTAACCCTGAAACCTACTTTGACAACGCCAATACCTCTGTTTATATATACCCTGGAGTTGTTGTATTCATAAAAACCTGACCTGAATTCAAGACCGTGAGCAGTAGGTAGCTTTAAAGCTCCAACAACAGGATACACAACCTGCCCACCATGGGTATGGCCAGAAAGGACAATATCGATTCGCTTTTTAGCCTTTTTAATTTTAGCCAGAATATAAGGATTGTGGCAGAGAAGAATTTTTACAAATTTATTATCAACACCCTGGTAGGTTTTTTCAAGTGTGAAGCCTCTTGCTTTATCGTCATCAACGCCAGAAAGACATATAGTATCTCCATTTTTCTTTATATATTCGGTTTTGTTATCTAGCAGTTTCATATAAGAGCCTCTAATAATGGCTTTAGAATCTTTGAGGCCATAAGCTACCTCCCAGTTGCCAGTGACAGCATAAATGCCGTAAGGTGCTTTAAGCTTGCATAAAAGGTAGCAGCATTCCTTCAAATACTTTAGATCGTTGGCAAGATCGCCTGTTATAACAATAAGATCTGGCTTTAGCTCATTAGTCATAGCAACTGTTTTCTGAATGAGCCATGGTTTAACTATATTGCTCAGGTGAAGATCTGAGAGTTGTGCTATTTTAAAGTTTTTAAAGCCAGCAGGAAGGTTATCGATTTCCAGATCAACATTTTCGATAACGATTTTACTGGGGGCATATGCTAAGACTTCATCTTCATAGATAAAAAATGATGAAAAGATTATAGAATAAAACAGGTATCGTTTTATAAATTCTCTACGTGTCAGTTTTTTCAGCATTTTTGACCTTGAAGCCCAATAATTGCGGTTCCATACCTTCAATAAAGCATAAGCTTGCAGCTGCTTGTGCCCGGGTAACAGCTTTTTGAGGTATAAAGACGTGTATTTCCTTTTTAAAGACGTAAAAAGTATTATTTATAAGGTTTGATTCATTTAGATTCCTATAAATCATTCTGGCATAGTTGAGGTTAACATCTTTGCCATCAGAGACAAAGCTATTGATATAAAGCTTACAAAACTCAGGGGTTAGCTGTGCTAGTTTATAACCGGGTGTACCTCTTTGAAGATACTCAGTAAAGGCTATCAATTCTTCCCGGGTAATGGGGTCATCAGGGTGTAGTATTCTTTCGCCTGAAAAATCCTTAATTAAACCGGCTTCAGCCAGGCCCTGAATGTATGGATAAGCCCTATGCCCGCTGGAAACATCATCAAAAACATTAAAAGAGACAGTACCTGGTTTTATTGCAGGTGCAGAATTTGCATGATAGGCGTTATATGTTTTAAATAGCCAGGTAAGATATTCTGCTTTTGAGATGGTTTCTTCAGGTTCAAAAAGCCCTGAATCTCTGTCAAGGATACCGCCGATAGTGTGCAGGACACCAATATATTGCCTGAATGGGTGATCCATGATGTCTGAAAACGTGTAAACGATGTTTCTGGATTGATTTGATGTAGCTGGTGGCTTTGGTTCAGGGTTTTTGGTTTCAGGTATTTTTTTTTCAGGTATTTTTCGGCCTGGTGGCAGGTCAGATTCAATTTTTTTGGGTTTTGGTTCTGCAATTTTATAGTTTTCAGGAGGATTTCGATCTGAGTTAATTTTATCAACATTGTTAGTTGCTGGTTTTGTAGCTTCTGCTGAAACAGGTTTTTGTACGGTTGTTTCAGGTCTTCTGGAGGTTTTGCTTGTTTTGATGGCATTTTTATCATCCGGGGCTGTGACCTGAGAGTTTGCAGGTTCTTTTTCTTCTGATTTTTCTGATGTTTCAGTTTCTGTTGCCTCTGACTCTATCTCTGTAGTGGTTTCAGTGATTGTAACCTCTTCTTCCTTTACTCTGGCTTTATAAGAAGGAACCAGGTGTTGCTTTATTATTTCAAGGTCTCTATTTTGTTTGGCTATATCCTGAGAGATCTTTTCGGTTTGCAGTTTAAGGTTTATGACTTCATCCTGAAGTTCTTTAACCTTTTCAGAGTCAGGGTTAGAGCTCTGGGTCTGACAGGCAGAAAAAAGCAAGCAGATTATAAAAATGCCTGAAGCCCAAATATATCGAGTGGATATAGTTTTTAATGACATCGTTTACTCCCTTTCTTTTACCTCTTCACGGGGTAAAACTTCTTCTTTTTCTAGCACCTCTTCTTTCTGGAGTACTTCTTCCTTTTCAAGCACTTCTTCACGTGATAAGACTTCTTCTTTTTCGAGTACTTCTTCTTTCTGCAAGGTTTCTTCTTTTTGCAGAGTTTCTTCTGGCTGTATTGAATCCTCGTTAGGCAGAGTTTCTTCTTTAGACGTTATTTCTGGCCTGTCTTTAGAGCTGCTATTTTCTGCTTGGCATAAAAAAGTTTTATCTTTTTTAAAAAATCCAAAATTTTTTACAATTTGAGACAAACTGCCTGTAATACTGATAAAGAGTAGTAAATACACCAAATAACTTTTCAATTTCATGGTTTTTCCTGAACTTAAGCTCTTTATTGCTGATTATAATTATTATATACTTACAATTAAAGGAATTATACAATAATTTCGGTCAGGCTTGAAATATTTATTTGGTAGGGGTATTAAGAACTTGAAGATACTGAAGAGTATTAGATCCGTGAAAAAACTTGTTAATCGCTGCCCTGATTGCAGCAGGCCTGTGAGCTTGATAGAGAGATTTTATGTCTGTCCAAGTTGTGGCTGCTCAGGGTATTTCTTAATTGATGTAGAACGGTGGAATCGTAGTGTACAATTTAAATAGATCGCTTCAGCAACAGACAAAAGTGAATGAAGTCTCTGTAGATACGGTAATTTATACAATCCGTAAGAAAGAGCTTATGGTATTGCTTATCAAGCGTGGTCATGAGCCTTACAGGGATATGTGGGCCATACCGGGCGGGTTTATCAGGCTGGCTGAAACCCTGGATGAAGCTGCACAACGGGTTTTGTATGAAAGAACACACGTTGAAAACGTTTATCTTGAGCAGTTATATTCTTTTAGTAATCCTAATAGATATCCTAATGCACGTGTTATCACTGTGACGTATTTTGCTTTAATCTGCTCTGATGAACTTAAGCTGTCTCATGATCCGAATATTGATATTAGAGGCTTAAAGTGGCAGTCTGTTTATAATCTTCCACCGCTGGCATTTGACCATGAAAACATTATTAAGTTTGCTTTAAAGCGTTTGCGTGAACGATTGGAGTACAGTAACATTGCTTTTCAGCTGTTACCTGAAAAATTTACGTTAACAGACCTTCAAAAAGTATATGAAATCATTATGAACAGGCCGCTGGATAAGCGTAATTTCCGCAAAAAAATGATTTCACTGAATATCTTAAACGAACTTGAAGAATACACAAAAAGTTCATCAAAAAGGCCAGCACGGCTGTATTCTTTTAAAGTTGAAGAAGATGAAGAAAGGCTTGAGGCCAAAATACAGGCTATGTCTTAATTTCCTTTGGGAATATAGTTATTAATCTTATTGTGTCTTTAAAAAGACAGTTTTTGCTGTTGTTTTAATCTTTTTTGTCGGTGGTAAAATAATTTTGATGCCCGAGAAAAAAGATAGGTAATTCAGTGATGAAGAATGTTTTAACCCGATTAATCTTAGCTTTTGTATTGATATGTACCTTTGCGCTAAGTCGAACAATAACTTATGCCGAACAGGATAATACTTCTGAAGATCAGATTAATAGTCACTCAGAGACTGTTATAAATACCTCAAAAAATGAAACTTTCGATCAGGGAATAAAAGCATTTAATGAAAATAGCTATGATGAAGCTATAGATAGCTTTCAAAGCTTTCTTGAAGAGAACCCTGAAAATATTGAAGCCATTATTTATCTCGGTATGGCCTATCGTTCAGCTGGTGAGTATGATCAGGCAATTGAAAAATATAAAAGAGCCCTTGAGCTTGATCCTGATAGAAAAAGCGTTTTTCAGCTTCTTGGTGTTGCCTTTCTGTTAAATAAAAACATTGAAGAAGGTAAGGTATATCTTGAAAAATACAGAGAACAGGAACCCGATGATCCTGATGCTTATTTTAATCTGGGTGCTCTGTATTCTATGATAAAGCAATATCAGCTTGCAGCAGAATATTTTGATCAGGCAATTAAAAAATATCCACGCAGTAAGAAAACTTCTCTGGCAGATGCCTGGCTAAATAAAGGTCTTAACAGCTTTAAAGAGGGTAGTTATTCTGAATCTATAGAACACATAGAAAAAGCCCTGAAATATGACAACCAGAATGGCCTTGCTTCTTATTACATGGGCTTAAATTACATCTATAATAAACCTCAAAACCTTGAAAAAGCTAAAAGTTACATCGACAAATCAAAGGCTCTGGGTTATCAGGTGCCTGATTATATTGATAAATATCTCGAAATTAAAGAACAATCTAAAAAACCTTCTTTCTGGTAGGTTTCATAAATTTTGAGTAAGATAATAATACCCTTTTTCTTAACTTATCTTTGAAAAAATTCATTTTTGATTGTTTCTTTTTCTTGAATAGCTATACTTTTAACTATTGTAATAAAACATTTAACTGCCTATGACAAATTTTTATTACATAACTTAACAAAAAAGTATTCTGTCATACTGAAAAGCACAATATCAGTTATAAATACTTCCAGCAAGTAATAAACACTCTTAGAGGAAATAAAAGTTTATGATGAAGCTTGAAAAAAGAGAATATTTTTATTTAATAACCTTGCTGTGTTTATCTTTATTTTTCTTTTTCTTTAGACTATGGGGATTCAACCTTTTTGACGTTGATGAACCCAGATATGCTGAAGCAGCAAGGGAAATGATTGAAAAAAATAACTGGATTACCCCTTATTTCAACTATGATGTTCGTTTTGATAAGCCCGTTTTGTTTTACTGGTTAATTGCTATTTCTTATAAAATCTTCGGAGTGAGTGAGTTTGCAGCAAGGTTTCCATCGGCCTTGCTTGCTACAATAGCAGTTATATCAATCTATTTCTTTGGCAGGCATTTTATAAATGCTAAATTTGGTTTTATTTCAGCACTTGTAACTCTTACATCTATACAATTTATAGGCCTTGCCCGTATGTCAATCACTGATATGACACTTTCTGTATTTATATCATTGATGTTACTGGCTGGTTTTACTGCTGCTCACAGCCCTGAACCTTCTAAAAAATACTGGTGGTATTCATTTTATATCTTAGCAGCCCTTGGAATGCTTACTAAAGGGCCGGTGGCTCCTGCGATGGCGGTTATAGTACTGGGGCCTTATTTCCTTTTGACAGGACAATTTATCAGTGTTCTCAAATCCTGTCGCCTTTTGATAGGTATTCTGTTATTTGCTTTAGTTGCAATACCCTGGTATTTGCTGGTTATACTTGAAAATGGTCAGGCTTATATAGACCAGTTCATTATTGTAGATAATATAAAAAGATTTACAAGTACAGTATCAGGTCATAAAGGGCCGATATATTTCTTTGTAATTGTTGTGGCAGTGGGGTTTATACCCTGGAGCACATTTTTGCCCTATGCCCTTTACAGATATTTAAAACCAGTCTTTGGTGCTTATAAAAAGACTGATAAGCCTACTGAATCAGCTGAAGTACCTGAAGAAGGCAAACAGTGCAGTCTGAATGCTGGTTTTTGCCCATTTATAAAGCTTTATAATGTTGTTATTAGTCCTGTTGTTTCTGTATACAAAGACAATACAATAGTTAATCAATTATCACTTTTTAGTCTTATCTGGTTTCTGGCGATATTTATTTTCTTCAGTCTCTCAGGTACGAAGCTTTTAACCTATGTGCTGCCATTGTTTCCGGCGCTGGGTCTTATTGGTGGCAAGCTCTGGTATGATTATATTGAAGATAATGAACCTGTTAACCAGAAAGCAATGCTTGCTTCGTCAATATTGTTTTTGATGGTTGTTTTAGTTCTGTCTTACCTGTTTGTATTCAAGTTTAATGTGTTAATGCCCAGAGATGCAAAGGTTCTTGATCTGGGTAGTGTTAAAATATACTCTGCTATTGTGCTTATTGCAGGTTCAGTATCCAGTCTTATCTTTTTATATCTCAAGCATAAGACAAAGGCTTTTGCATCTATTGTTGTTATGATGGTATTTGTAGGTATAGTTGCCCTTTATGGTGTTGTGCCAAAAGTAAATTATGCGGCACAGGGTCACCTTAACCGCTTAATTTACATCTCAAAGAATTATAGTGATATAAACAACATTATACTTACCTACGGAATGGTGAAACCAAGTATCGTATTTTACACCAGGCAAAGGGTAGAACACGTAGAACCGACCGAACAAGACCGCCTGGCAGGCTATTTGAATAAACCTGATAGAATATTCATTATTACCCGGGTAAGATTTCTTGACGAACTATCGAAATTTTCTAATGTTTATATTATAGATAAAGGCAGACGCTTTGCTCTGGTTACAAATAAAAAGATTGATGAAAAAATCAAGAAGCTTCTTTTAGAAAGTGAAAGTCAATGACGATAGTAACAACCGATCAAACAAAACATCATGAAGGCGAAATAGCAGTTGAAACTACTTTAAAGGTTTCTATTATTATACCTATTTATAATGAATATGAGAATATACCCGTGCTGGCTGGCTCAATTCTGGGGGTTATGGATAATTATGGTGTTCCTTATGAAGTAATATTAATAGATGACGGATCAACTGATGGCTCACATGAAATATTAAAGCAGGTATGCAATAAATATGATAACTTTAAAGCAATAAGATTCAGGAAAAACTTTGGTCAAACAGCTGCAATGGCTGCAGGGTTTGATCATGCTAGAGGAGAAATCATTATAGCTATGGATGGAGATCTTCAGAATGATCCTGCTGATATACCAAAGCTGATTGAAAAGCTTGAAGAAGGTTATGATGTCGTTAATGGCTGGAGAAAAGATAGACAGGATGCCTTTATAAATAGAAGGCTACCTTCAATGATAGCTAACAAGCTAATAGGTCTTTGTACTGGAGTTCAGCTAAATGATTATGGCTGTTCACTTAAAGCTTATCGAGCAGATACAATTAAAATGGTTAGTTTGTATGGCGAAATGCACAGGTTTATACCCGCACTTGCCAGTATTGAGGGTGCTATAATTACTGAAATTCCTGTTTCACATCATGCAAGAAAGTACGGACAGAGCAAATACAACATCATGAGAACATTCAAGGTTATCCTTGACCTGATGACAGTCACGTTCCTTAAGAAATTTGCAACACGCCCCCTGCATATGTTTGGCAGGATGGGTATGGTGTCATTTTTCCTTGGCTTTTGCATTTGTGTTTTTTTAACAGTTGAAAAACTCTTCTATGCCATCAGTATTGGTGATAGACCGCTCTTACTTCTTGGCATATTGCTCATTTTGACGGGTGTTCAGTTAATCAGTTCAGGTATTATCGCAGAACTTCAGATTAGAACTTACTATGAGGCCCAGCATAAACCCATTTATCGTGTAAAAGAAATTTACGACTAGGAAAAAAAATGTCAGAGCAAACCAGCCACAAAAAAGGTAAAATGAAAAAACGAAAACTGGCTCTTCGTATATTTATAAGTGTTGCTTTGATTCTGTTTTTTGTTTATTCTGTTGATTTGCAGGAAACATTTGAAGTTATCCTTAACACAAACTATTTATTGCTTTTAGTGTGCCTTATAATTTACCTGTTAGGACAGTCAATCAGTGCATACAAATGGGGTGTAATCAGTAAAGTTATAGGTTTTAAGAATACATATGTAGAATACCTACAATATTACTACATTGGAATGTTTTTTAACCTGTTTTTACCTACTACCATTGGTGGAGATGTTGGTAAGGCATATTATCTTTCTAAAGGAGACCCGAATGGACGTAAAGCACCGGCAATATATACTGTGCTGGCTGAGCGTTTTAGTGGTTTAACCGTTCTTGTATGGCTGGGAACCATAGCGCTGGTTTCTCCTGTAGGGCATAATGTTCCACTGACAATAAAAATCTTTGCTGTATGCCTGTCGTTAGCTATTTTAATTGGGGCACCCTTATTTCCCTATTTTAATAAGCTAGCATTCAGCAGAAAAAACTGGATCAATAGGTCTATGATGAAAGATGTTAAGGTTTTCTGGGAATATAAACTGGTTTTAAAATGTCTCGGGCTATCTTTATTATTCCACGGGCTTGTTATTCTTATTCATATTTTGATTGGTCTTGCTATTAAACTCGATGTTCCTTTGATGTATTATTTTGCTGTCTATCCTGTGGTGGCTATTATAGGTTTTATACCGATTGCATTTAACGGCATTGGTGTAAGGGAAGGTGCTTACATATACTTTTTTAAACTTGCAGGTGTTGATATAAGTCATTCATTTGCTTTTGGTATTTTATGGTTTGCAATAGTAGTTATTGCAAGCCTTATAGGTGGCATTGTATATATTAAAGGTCATCATGCTCCGCCAAAAATGGATGATGAAAATGAATTTACCCTGAAAAATATTGCCGAACAGGAAGAAATTGATTCTGAAGATGAACTAAAAGATGATAAAATAAATGTAAGTAATAATTTGATTTCTCATAAAAACCAGGGATAACAGGTAATTTGAAAGATCGAATAAAAGAATTTATCAAGCGATACAAAAACTGGGATTTTATTATCCTGGCAATAGCCCTTCTAATTATCTATGTTGCTGTTTATCCTCTTGCACAATCTGCAGAAATGTTTGTTTATGATGTTATGATTAAGGTCTATACTCAGGCTACTGCTGCAAAGAAAGCTATAGCTGATGACCGGATCGTTCTTGTAGTAATTGATGATGAGTCCCTGGAAGAAGTAGGAAGATGGCCATGGCCCCGTAAAATGTACATTGATATGTTTGATTATCTGCAAAACCACTCAGGAGCAAAGGTAATAGCCTTTGATAGCTTTATAAGAGGTAAAGATACCTGGAACCCGGATAGCGATGAGTATTTTTTCTCCAGTTTGAAAGATTTTCCATCTGTCAAAATGGGGCTTGATTTTACTCAGGATATAAAAGGCAATGATCAGTCTGATTCTAAAACGGCTCTAATTACTAAATATGCACTAAAAAATATTAATGATTTTCGAAGAGATAAGAATAATCAGGGTATGTACAGGCTTAATACAAAGCCTATACCTGAACTTATAGAAAATGTAGATGGCATGGGCTCAGTCTTAACTGTTCCTGATGAAGATAAAAAGATTAGAATGATTTCACACATTTATTATGCAAGTAATAAATATTTTCCATCTCTTTCTCTGTTGACGATTTTAACTTATTTTGATATTAAAAGTCCTGAAATTGAGCTTTTTGACGATTTTATTCGTGTTAAATCTAAACAAAATGAATTCAAAATACCTGTTGAAAAAAGCAATAAATACTATAATACACCTCAAGGAAAGGATAAGAACCTTTTTGTAAAGATAGTTTCTCTGCCAATAACCACTTTTGAAGTTTTTAAGAATAAAAAAGTCTATTATAATACCTGGATCAAATGGTATAAACCCATAGACGATACAACACTGACTCACCATTCGGTAAGTGCTTATAAGATATTTAATGCCTATAATGCTTTACAGCAGGGAAAGATACCGGAACTTGATCCTGAAGTTTTTAAGGATAAAATTGTTGTTATAGGCTCTACAGCTACAGGTGTTTCAACATCTGGGTTGGATGATATCAAGGCAACACCACTATCTCCATATCAACCCGGTGTGGATATTCAGGCTACAGCAATAGATAATATTCTTAATCAGGACTTTATGGATAAAGTGCCTGCATATGTAAATATCCTTATATTGTTTGGCTTTATTTCAACAATTGTAGTGCTTTCTTTGAGATCCCAGGATGTAAATGAGTCTTTAATTGCAGTGCTTGTTCTGGCTATGTTTTACTTTGTTATTGTTTTTTACTGGCTCTATCCAGGCAATATTATTGTAGATACTGTAACTCCTATCATTTATCTCTGTATAACCCCTATGATTATTTATACTTTCCAGTATTTTATTGAAAGACGAAAGAGGGGCCAGATACAGAATGTGTTCAGCAAATTTGTATCTTCAGAGGTTATGGGAGAGATTTTGAAAGATCCTGATACGGTAAACCTCGGTGGTGAAAGGGCTGAAATAACCATACTGTTTTCTGATATTCGTGGGTTTACTACTATGTCAGAAAAACTACCCCCTGAAGAGGTCAGTGCTATTTTGATTGAGTATTTTAAAATTATGGAACCCATTATCAAAAAGCACAATGGAACAGTTGATAACTACATGGGAGACGCAATTATGGCTATTTTCGGCGCACCGGTCCGACATGAAGACCATGCGCTCAGGGCAGTAAAAGCAGCTGTAGAGATGCAACACGAGCTCAAAAAACTTCAAGAAAAATGGAAAAAACAGGGTAAGCAGGCTTTTGGAATGGGAATAGGCATTAATACTGGTTATACATTTTTAGGGTATGTTGGAAGTAAAAACTTGATGCATTATACTGCAATTGGAGACGCTGTTAATATTGCAAGCAGGCTTGAACATCTAAACAAATTGTTTAATACAAGCGTAATTATTTCTCATTTTACTTATGAAAAAGTCAGAAACCACGTAGAAGTGAGAGCTCTCAAGAAAGAAAATATCAGGGGAAGAAGCGAACCTGTTATGCTATACGAACTTAAGGGCATTAGAGACCTCAAAGATATTATTATGTAACTCTTTTCAAAAACTAGCCAATTGTTGTATGAACTTTTGTGACACTTACCTCTAAAATAGGCAATTTTTGTCATTAGAATGGTTTTATATAACTAAGATATACTAAATATATACCCAGAGCAAAAATAATCGTTCATCGAAGATGATATATAGATTTTAAGAATTATGGATAGTGGAGAGAGGAAAGTTAGGTAGATATCCACAGTAGTTGAGCTACTGTTTTTTCTTTTGTTATGTTGCTTTTTAAGAAAAATACCTGGTATTTTCCAGGTATAAGTCATTACGCATCCATGAAAGTACTGCTATTATTTATATTACTTAAAAAGTCAGGTATGATCTAAAGCCTATTACTGTATTGAGAGGTCTTTTAAATCCACCTGGAGAATAAATAGCTTGAAAATGAGGGCCTATTGATAGCATCTCATTTATCTGTGCTTTGTAATAAGCTTCTATAACCTTTTCAGATCGAGTATTTAACCCTCGAGGGTTGTTAAAGGTGTTAGTAATAGGTGTAGCCATTGCGTAAGCTATTCCTAAGATGTCATCTGGACGTTGTTTTATATAATCACCGACAGGGAATTCTGCACCAAAGCTGTTTGCCTGTCTGACATTATTCCATATTTCTGTTGCCGGACCTGAGTCATTGATTCCATAGCGGGCAAATACCCTCATGTTTTTGTATAGTTGCTGATCAAAGCTAATGTAAAGACCTTTCCCTGTTCTATCCTTATCTCTATAGGGCATAAATTGCAGGTCTGAACTGTTGATATATCCATTGTAACCGCCTGCTCTGAGGTTTCCTTCTTTGTTTTTGATATAATACTGGATTCCTCCCTCATATAGTGCAGCAAATGCCCCTTCAAGTTTGTCAATATCAACGCATAGCAAGCCTGCTTTTAAATCGATGTTTAGTTTGTCTTTTATGACAGGTTGATGCCATTGTATTACGCCGCCAGGAGAAATGTATATTGGCATGAATGCACGGTTATTAACCAGTGCCAGATTTGAAAACTGTGTATTTTCACTATTTGCTACAGCGTTAAGGTCAAAATAGTTAGTGATATCTACAAGACCGCCCTGTAGATTTAAGATTCCATCCTGTGGGAGTTTGATATCTTGTGACAAAAGAGCCTGTTCAATAAAAGCATTGGCCCTTGTCATAGAGAATCCACCTGTGCTTCTGACGTCTTCACTATAAATCGATTCGTCAGATTCGACATCATTAAAGAGATTTAAAACATTACCTGTTGGTATAGTGCTGTCAAGAGGACCCTGACGGCCTATTGCTGCGGTAAGTCTAAAAAAGGCTTTCCCTTCTCCCCAGATGCTTTCAGGGCTATCTTCATTATAAGTAACTTCTGTATCATTTCTAACTCTGAGAGTAGCGCCAATGCCGTTGGATTCTCCTCGGCCCTGATCGGCCTGAGTTAAAAGTAACATATCCTGGCTATTTCTAACCCTTTCAATTTTTTCCAGACGACCTCTATGTTCAGATAGTTGTGCATCCTGTTCAATGTTTTTTCTTTCTATTGCTTCTGCCCTGAGTTTAAAGGCTGCTAGTTCTGTTTCAAATTCTTTCTGGAGTCTAATAACAAGTTCCAGATCTTTTCTATCAGCTTTTTCCATGCCGAGTTTAGCCATTTGTTCTCCGAGGATCAGTGCAACCTGATCCAGGGCTGCTGCCATCTCAAATCGGCTTGCTGTTGAATTACCTTTAAATGTATTATCTGGATATCCTTTAATGCCATATTTGTTAACAAGATTTTTAACTGAATCGTATGCCCAATCAGTTGTTTTTAGATCCTGTATTTCGTCTATGCTACTGGTTCTGGCCTCTAAGGTATTCCATGATGTAAAAACCCCAGTTAATGCTATAAGTAATAGCAATAAAATCTTTTTATTCACTACACACGTCTCCTTTAAGAGTTGTTATAATACTACTGGCTAAATTAGCAATTATTTTAAAGAAATAAGAGTTCTTAAAAAACTTCTGAATTAAGGTTAATGGATTAATATTTCCGGGATGTTACCTGTTCATAAAAAGATCATTAATTTTGTGTTAAATAATTTATCCTGTAATATACCCCAGCAGGGTATGTTACAGCGAAAATTTAATATTATTCCTTAACAAATCAGCAATGATATTTGATAACTCATTCTGAAAGTTGGATAATAATGTGAGTATATATTTTTTACCAGCAGTGCTCAGGAGACAGATATGGTTAACCCAAAAGAGGAATATCAGGCAATAGAATCTTATACTATTGCAAGGTATGAGCAAGATTATATCTTGAAACTTGATATGAATGAAAATACCCTGGGATGTTCACCCTTTGTTGAGTCTGCGATCAAAAGCCTTAGTCCTGCTGATTTTTCAAAGTACCCGACATACGGAGAAATAGAGGATAAAATTGCAAATTTTTTCGGGTTAGAAACTTCACAGGTAGTTGTGACCAATGGGGGTGATGCTGGCATAAATGCAATGTATAACACCTATGTTAATCCTGAAGATGAGATTATATACACAGTACCTACATATGTAATGTATAAGATTGATGCCCAGCGTGTAAGAGCAATGATTGTACAGGTGCCTTACGAGCAAAAATGGATTTATCCAGTAGATAAGGTTATTGAAAAAGTAAGCAATAGAACAAAACTCATTGTGATAAGTTCTCCTGCAAATCCTACTGGTGATATTGTTCCTGAAGAAGATATATGTAAAATACTTGAAGCTGCACCTGATACTATGTTGTTGCTTGATGAAGCTTACTGGAGGTTTACTTCAAGGGAGAATAAAACACTTAAACACCTTATCAATAAATATGATAACCTGACAATTATGCATACTTTCTCCAAAGATTACGGACTGGCAGGTATAAGAATTGGTTATCTAATCTCTAAATCTGATAATATTGAGCAAATCAGAAAGTCAATGGATCCATTTTCAGTGAATATTATAGCAAATAAAGCAGCTATGGCAGCTATGGACGATCAGGATTTCGTTCAAAACTATGTAAATCAGGTGAAAGAGAGCAAAGAATATGTAAAAAATGAATTGAAGAACATAGCAGATGAGGTTTATGACTCAGAAGCAAATTTCATCTTCTTTTATGTGGGGTATAAACAAGAATGGTATCATTCAAAGCTTATTAAAAAAAGGATTAAGCTCAGGCGATATCCGAATAACCCTATGCTGGAAGGCTATATTAGATTAACACTGGGTACAATTGACCAGATGAAAATAGTTATCAATCATCTAAAAGACTATGAACTTATTATCTTTGATATTGATGGTGTTCTGGTTGATGAAAGTCAGACCTACCGCAAGGCGATCAGGTGTACGTATCAGTATTTTGCCGGCAAAGAAATTTCCTTTGAAAAGATACAGGAATACAAGAATAAGGGAGGATTTAATAACGATTGGAAGCTTACCAGGCATCTTCTAAAACTTGAAAATATTAATATTACAATGGATGAGGTTATTAACAAATTTCAAGAATATTACTTTAATGACGGTAAAGGTTTTATAGCAGAAGAAACTCTGCTTGTGAATAAAGAGCTTATAAAAAACCTTGCCAGGAAGTATAAACTTGCTGTTTTTACAGGTAGGCCCAGGTCAGAAGCTTTATATATCCTCTCAAAAGAAGGAATAAAGAACTGTTTTGATATTATAATATCAATGGATGACGTCCCACAGGGTAAAGGGAAGCCAGACCCCTGGGGATTGGAAGAGATTTGCAATAAACTTGGTACAAGAAATGCTATTTATATTGGTGATATGCCTGATGATATAGAGGCCTCAGAAGCTGCAAATCTTGATTCTGCTGGCATTCTACCTCCTCAGGACAAATCAGAATCTCTTGCACAACTACTTATTTCTAAAGGTGCTATAAGCGTTTACGATAATGCTAGTGAAGCAATTAAAAGAATATTCGGTGAAACACTTACTTAAAGGGTTGTAAAATGAGAGAATTTATATTTAGAAGAGATACATCAGAGTCTAATGTTCTTGTTGACATTAATCTTGATGAGTATACAGAGCCTAAAATTTCTTCACCTATCAGGTTTTTAAACCATATGCTTTACTTATATGCTTTTCACAGCAGGTTTTCTCTTGAAATAGAAGCAAAAAGTATTGATGGTGACCCGCATCATCTGGTTGAAGATATTGGAATCACTCTAGGGATAGCTACTAAAAATGCACTGGCTGATAAAAAAAGCATTAATCGCTATGGATGCTGGTTGTTACCTATGGATGAGGCTCTGGTTATGACAGCTGTTGATGTTAGCGGTAGGCCATATTCAAATATAGAACTTAACTTTAAAAATTATATGATTAATGATCTCCCTGCTGACTTGCTTAAACACTTTTTTAACAGCTATGCTGTTCATCTAATGGGCACAATACATATTAAACAGTTAAATGGAGAGAATGATCACCATATAGCAGAATCAGCATTTAAATCATTTGCCTTTGCAATGAGTCAGGCCTGTTCCTTTTCTGAAAAATATTCCAACGTGACTCCTTCATCAAAAGGAGTCCTCTAGTGTCTGTGTCAGTTCTTAATTATGGGGCAGGAAATCTGAAAAGTATCACTAATCTACTGGATTATATTAAGGCTAACTATCAAATAATTCAAACAAGAAAAGAAATAGAAGAATCTGAAACATTAATATTGCCTGGCGTTGGTCATTTTGGACAGCTTATAGACTATCTGGATACTAATAACCTGAAAAGTGTTCTTATTGATTATATTAAATCCGGTAAGCCATACCTTGGAATCTGTCTTGGATTACAGATTTTATTTGAAAGTAGTGAAGAAGCACCGGGTAAAAAGGGGCTTGATGTTTTTCCAGGAAAGGTATTAAGATTTAAGCATGGTAAAGTGCCTCAAATAGGCTGGAATAAGTTAGTAAGCTGTTCAGAAAACTCTTTGCTGAGAGATGATTATGTGTACTTTGTTAATTCATACTATGTGGATACTGATAAAGATAGTATTATTGCCTCAAAAACCGACTATTATATAGATTTTGTAAGTGGTATACAAAACGATAACCTTCTTGCTGTTCAGTTTCACCCGGAAAAAAGCGGCAAGGCTGGTGGTGAGATGGTTAAAAGGTGGTTAAACCATGTTAGCTAAAAGAATTATACCCTGCCTGGATGTTAAAGATGGCCAGACAGTTAAAGGAATAAATTTTGTAAATTTGCGTTATGCAGGAGATCCGGTTGAGTTAGCCCGCCGTTATGACAGGGAAGGAGCAGATGAGCTTGTTTTTCTTGATATAACAGCTACTAATGAAGCCCGTCAGACAATGTTAAATGTTGTTGAAGCTGTAGCAAAGCAGGTTTTTATACCCCTGGCAGTGGGTGGTGGCATCAGGACAATCGATGACATTAGAAACCTGTTATGCTGCGGTGCTGATAAGGTATCTTTAAATACTGCTGCTGTTAAAACCCCTGAACTCATTGAACAGGGAGCCAGCGCTTTTGGCTCACAGTGTATTACAGTTGCAGTTGACTCAAAGAAAGAAGGCAATGACTTTTATGTATACATTAATGCTGGACAGAAAAGAACAGATTGGAAAGTACTTGACTGGGTTAAGGAAGTAGAAAAACTGGGAGCAGGTGAAATACTCTTAACTTCAATGGATGCAGACGGTACTCAAGCAGGATATGATTTGGATATTACAAAATTAATTTCTGAAAATACTAACTTGCCAGTGATTGCCTCAGGTGGAGCAAGTAAAGAGCCTTCTACTTTCTATGATGTACTAACTCAAGGGTCAGCAGATGCTGCTCTGGCAGCTTCTGTTTTTCACTTTAATACTCTACCAATAAAGGAGCTAAAACACTATCTTAATGAACGGGGTGTAACAGTAAGACTATGATTATTCCAAGTATTGATATAATGGATGGAAAAGCGGTCCAGTTGCAGCAGGGGCAGAAAAAAATTATTGAAAGAGATGATATATTTGATCTTGCTGCTGAGTTTTCTCTCTATGGTGAAATAGCTGTAATTGACCTTGATGCAGCAATGGGAAAAGGCACTAATTGCGAGCTGATAAAGAACCTTTGTCGGAAATACCCCTGCCGGGTTGGTGGTGGGATTAGGTCTAAAGAAAAAGCCCTGGAGTATCTGACAGCAGGAGCCAGGAAAGTTATTATAGGTACAGCTGCTTCTAAAGAACTGTTAACCGATTTGCCTTCATCCAGAGTTATTGTCGCAATCGATACAAAAAAAGGTAAAATTACAACTGAAGGCTGGCAAAAAGATACTCAGGTTACACCAGAGCAGATGGTAAAAGAACTTGAAGACTACTGTTATGGGTTTCTATATACTATAGTTGATAAAGAAGGCATGATGCAGGGAACAGAGCTTGATTCATTTAGAAAAATTAACACTATTACTAAAAAGAAAATAATTGCAGCAGGAGGAATAACAACTATAGATGAGATAAAAGCCCTGCATGAGCTTAATGCAGATTGTCAGCTTGGCATGTGCATCTATACTGGCAGGGTAAAGCTATCAGATGCTTTTGTATCACTTGTAGATTTTGAAAAAGAGGGTGGTCTTGTTCCGGTTGTGGCACAGGATGCTGATACTGGTCAGGTCTTAATGCTTGCTTATGCTAACAAAGAAGCCTTAATAAACTCGTTTAATTCTAAAAAGGCTACTTATTACTCACGATCCAGAAAACAACTCTGGGTAAAAGGTGAGATTTCAGGTAATATTCAGCAACTTCTGAATGTAAGATTTGATTGCGATAGAGATTCATTGCTTTATACTGTCAGGCAAACAGGTAATGCCTGTCATACTGGAGATTATAGCTGTTATGATTCACTAAAATCCTTTAACTGGAAGGTTCTTTATAACATTTTACAGGAACGTGCCAGAAGCTTGCCAGAAGGGTCTTATACTGCAAAACTTCTCAAAGATGACCATCTGATGAGAAAAAAGATCAATGAAGAAGCCTTTGAGGTCATTATGGCAGCTAATAATGATGAATTAAAATGGGAAATTGCTGATTTAATGTACCATTTTACAGTTTTAATGGTAAAAAACAACATGAATGTTGATGATATATTTAATCAATTAGAGGTCAGGCACAAATGAAAATAATATACTACCGTGATCTTGATGAAAAGTTCTTTGAATACAATGAATATGAAGAAACAGCCTGTGTCAGTGATATAATTAAAAAGGTAAAAACACATGGCGATCAAGCCTTAATCTCTATTAGCAGTGAATTTGGTGAAACCATTGAGGCAATTGAGCTTTCAGAAACAGAAAAAGCTCAATGTCTTGATCGGATTTCTTCTGATATAATTGATACCCTGAAAAAAACAATTAAAAATGTCAGGCAATTTGCGCACCGTCAGCTTGATAGTCTTCAAAAGCTTGAATATACTTATAAAGGATCTACTTTAGGTCATAAATTAGTACCATTAGAGCGGGTGGGGGCTTATGTTCCTGGTGGTAATTACCCTTTGCCCTCTTCAGCGATAATGACAGCTGTGCCTGCAAAAGAGGCTGGAGTAAAAGAAGTAATTATGTGTTCACCAAGAATTCAAGATGTAACAGTTGTTGCAGCCCTATTATCAGGAGTTGATAGAATATTCAGAGTTGGTGGAGCTCAGGCAATAGCAGCCATGGCATATGGAACAGAGACAATACCTCCTGTTGATAAGATTGTTGGCCCTGGTAATAAATATGTTACTCAGGCTAAGAAAGAAGTATACGGTAAATGCGGCATAGATTTTCTTGCAGGCCCCAGTGAAATAATGATTATAGCTGATGAGTCGGCCAATAAGTCTTATCTGGCAGCTGACTTGCTATCTCAGGCTGAGCATGATGTAGATGCAAGTTCAGTGTTGATTACGTATAACGAAAAATTTGCTGAATCCGTTATTAAAGAATTAACTGTTCAGCTTGAAAATCTTGAAACAAAAGAGATAGCATCTAAAGCACTTGATAATTCATTTGTCATTATTGTAGATTCACTTGATCAGGCTGTTGAAATAGCTAATAAAAAAGCCCCGGAGCATCTTCAATTATGTTTTGATAATGCATACAGGTTTATTAACGCATTTGTTAATTATGGATCGCTTTTTGTAGGTAATTATTCAGCCGAGGTTTTTGGTGATTATTGCAGTGGAACCAATCATGTGCTTCCTACAAATGGTGTTTCTCGCTACAGTGGTGGTCTTTCTGTATTTGATTTTATGAAAATTCAGACCTATCAGATAATTTCAGAAGAAGCCGCTAGAAATACTTTAATACCTGTTGCTGCCCATCTTGCTGAAATAGAAGGGCTTATAGCACATAAAAAGGCAGCCCTAATAAGAAAATGAAATCTTACTATATACTTTAAAATAATTATGCTAGAATTTGTTCAAGTGCAGGAATGATAATAAACTATTACAGTAGAGGTTTCTATGGTCACTGTCCGTAAAGAAGATTCAATTTGTATAGTCGATGTACCTTTTTCTAGCATTGATCTTGAAGCTCTGGAAAAGATAAGAGCTGAAGCAGAAAGGCTTTTTGAGACTGATGAGTATAAAATTTTAATGAATTTAACCAACATCAGCTATTTGAGCTCAACCGGATTGGGTCTGCTGGTATATCTCAACAATAAATGTAACGAACATGCTGGCAAATTTGGCGTTTATGGTTTGCAAGAGTATACACTTGATATGATGAAGCTAACAAAGCTTGATTCAGTGATCAATATTTATAAAGATAAAGACGAAGCAATATCTCAAATGTGAGTATCCTATCTGGATAATTGTTTTATTGCCAATAATGTTTTTTTTAACGCTTATATAAAACCATTAAGAATTCTTTTACAGCATTATACCCACTGAAGATAATCTTTTAAGTTATATTTATTGTATATTATTAAGTGTCTTTAATAATGTGGCTATTCATTTATGTTAAAAGTAAAATAGAGAAAAGAATTATATAACCTGGAGGTTTCTTTTTAATGCCACGTGTATTGATAGTCGATGATGATCCTGAAATAATGGATTGGCTATACCTTGACCTTCAATTGATAGGGTATACGGTTGATTATGCTACTGATGGATATTCAGGGCTGCAAAAAGCACAGCAAGAAAAGTATGATTGCATTATTCTGGATGTTATGATGCCTAAAATGGATGGTTTTCAGGTATGCAGTCAGCTAAGACAAAACAATAATACTAAAGATGTGCCTATAATACTTCTGACTGCCAAAGGAACGCTTGAAGACAAGATAATAGGTTTTAACTCAGGAGCTGATGACTACCTGGTGAAGCCTTTTGATATTCAGGAGCTGCTTGTCAGACTTCGTGCCCTGATGAGGCGTTCAGTAAGTGGAAAAGATGATAATACTAAAACCACAACTGAGAACCTGTCCGCTGGAGAGATAAGGTTATTTCCTGAATCGCTCGAAGTACAGGTTAAAGATAGGCTTATTAAGCTAACACCTACTGAATTTGAGATATTATATTGCCTGATGCAGCATGCTAATACGGCTGTGCCTCTTGCTACGATACTTGATGAAGTCTGGGGGTATGATGCAGAAGAAGATGTCAGAATGCTGAGGGTGCATATAGGCGGCTTGAGACAAAAAATAGAAATTAATCATAAAAAACCACAATATTTACAAACTGTTACCAATGTTGGCTACCGTCTGGTGCCCTGGACTGAAAAGCCTTCCAATATAGCAACATAATGAAATTAAAGTTTACAAGGTTTAAATTAACCCAGCAAGTTTTTACTGTTATTCTGGTTGCAGTATTCTTCCCTCTTTTGTTGGCAGGATTGCTTCTTGTAAACATAAATCAGCATGCCGTAAGAAAAGAATTCTATTATTCAGGCAAGGTTACACTGGATAATGTCAACTACAGGCTTAATTCATCAATAGAAATACCTACATATAACCTTAAATTTCTTACAAACTTCATTATTAACCCATCCTTGCAGCTTTCAAAAGAAGAAATAGAAAGCTTTATGGAATATATGGTTTATTCAGTGCCTCAGATTAAGAGCATTGAGATTTATTCCAGCAAAAATATCCCTGTTATGTCATACAACCCGGATAATATACAGACGTTTAATTTTCTGGATTTTGATTCCAATACATTTGTATACGTAAATAAATTTCAGGGTGAACTAATTATTACACTCTATTATAAAGTGCCAGAAAATGTTCTGGGGTATAAAGTTGTTAAAGCCAACCTTGACCCTGGTGTTATGCAGGATGTAATTTTTGATGATGTTTCTGCCATAAATAGATACATCAAAATAATTAACTCTCAGGGTTATGTAGCTTTTGCTTATCCTGATTATAAGACTGAAATCTATGATAATCCTGAGTTTTCGATACCAGAGAAGATTCTTAAAGAATCCAAAGTGGGAGAAGTAATACTTTTTGGGCCCAGAAAAAACCAGCCAGCTTTCTTTTATAAGGTTCCAGACTCTAATTTGTCAATTGTTATTTATACTCCTGAGAATGTTACGTATTATGGTATAATTCTGGCAAGGCAGAGAATTTTAATTACACTTGCAATTGCAGCATTTATATCTGTTTTACTTGGTTTTATATATGTTAATGCCCTGAATCGTAACTTCAGACAGTTAATCAAGGCCGTTAATGCTATTGCTCAGGGTAAATATACCAGAAAGATAAGGCTTATTAAAGGGTTTTTCACGCCTTATGAGATTGTATATCTTGCCAATGAGTTTAATGCTATGGCAAAAACAGTACATCTAACATTAAATGCTCTTCAGGAGGCTAATGAAAAGCTTGCTCAAATTGATAAATTAAAGTCTAATCTGATTGATACTGTAAGTCACGAGCTGAGAACTCCTCTTACCAGTATTAAAGGATATACATCAAGGTTGATGCGGCAGGATGTAGAGATACCTGAAGACCTTCGTAAAAAGTCGCTCAGGGTTATTAAAGAGCAGGCTGACCGCCTCAGTCGGATGGTTGAAGATCTTCTTGTTATCCCTGATCTTGAATCTTCAGTATTGAGGGTTTACCCTGATCAGGTAGATATTGTGCCTGTTATTGAAAGGTCTATTGCTTCTTTTAAAGATAAACAGCATAAAGAAATAGTGCTTTATGTGCCTGAAGAAGTTCCTATTATTACTATAGATCCAGACAGGCTTGAGCAGGTAATTGTTAATCTGGTCAGTAATGCAGTCAAATACTCATACCCTGAAAGCCCTGTTACCATTAATGTTGATGTATTTGAAGACCAAAATAGTCTGGCAATAGAGGTTATTAATGAATGTGATCCAATATCAGAGGATGTATTACAGTCATTATTCGAGAAGTTTAAGCGTCTTGATGATAATTTAACAAGAACAACAAGGGGTTCAGGTCTGGGACTTTTTATCTCTAAAGGTCTTGTTAATGCTATGGGTGGTGAAATTACTCTCAGTTATACAGATAAGTTTAAGGCAATACTCAGTTTGCCTATTTCGCAAGAAAAAAGCGATACAGATGATCTTGATGGCTCTTTACAGGAATAGTTTTAATCTTTATTACCGAGATAATTATCCATAAACTGGTTAATTTTAGATTCATAATCGTTGTCAGAGATTGTTTCTGTGTGATCAGCTCCTTGAACGACATAGAGTTCTTTTGGCTGCTTTGCTTTTTCAAAAAGTATATAGCCATTATCAGGTATAATGTTTGTATCACTGCTACCGATAATGAACATTATGGGTCTATTGATCTTATCGATGACATTGATCGGTGCAATGTCTTTTATTTGAACCTTATAGATCATGTTTGTATATTTTGTAGCTATGTTTGCAAGTATATCTACCATGCTGTCTGGCAAAGCCAGCCCTATGCGATATTTTAGAATTTTTTCAGCTGAAGCAAAGGTGCTATCTACAATGATTGCTTTAATCTCAGGGTTTTCAGGAGCTGATAAAAGCACTATAGCACCGCCCATTGAAAGCCCAAAAATGCCTATTTCGTTGATACCTCTGTTTTTAATGAGCTGAACAATGGCTTTAATATCTTTTCTTTCATCATATCCGTAAGTTATGCGTGCTTTATCGCTGTCTCCATGGCCTCTAAAGTCAAACATATAGATTTCATATCCGCCTTTGTGAAATTTTTCAGCAACGGATAAAACATCTGCCTTATTTGCTGCGACGCCGTGACAAACGAGGATAGTTCCTTTTTTTGCTTCATGCGGGATGTACCAGCCTTTGAGATTAATATTATCTTCTGTGGTGGTGGATATATCTTCAAATTCCATACCTCGTGAAGCAGGGTTAAAATAATTGGGCAGACGTGGTATGTGTATATGAGCATATATAAAGATAAACGGCAATATTATTATTGAAAATACAATGATAAAAAGAATTGCAATTGTTGAATGAATCATTAATTTTTTCATAGGCCTTTTCTTACTTTAAGTGGATTTAACTTTTTAAGGATACCACAAAAGAATGCTTGTTATGCACTTAGTGTACTAGAAACAATATGTAAATATATGTAACAACTTACTCTTTGTTTTAGCACTTTTTGGTACTCAGTACACTTTCTTAATTATAAGCTTTCGATTTAATTAAATAATCCTGAAAATTTTGAGCCTCTAATCTTCCCCCCACAGAGGTTTTTTTTTGCTTGTTGTGTCTAAGATTGAAGCACTTGCTTTATATATTCTTCAGGCCATTGTTTGATAATACCAAGAAATTCGTTCATTGCTTCAGTGTATTTTTGTTTTATGGCTCCATATTTTGTTGTATGTTGTTTGATAGAGGTTGTATTTTCTGATTGTTGTATAATTTTCATACCTTCTTGCAGGTATTTAAGATGTTCATAAGTTGCATGAAGTAGTTTTTGGTGGCAATCCTGGAATTGCGGGGTTGGTTTTAAGCCCATCAAAACAGTATAGGATTCTTTTGTGTACTGATATTTTTCTGCCATAAAAGTCTTCATACCTGAAAGTGATTGAAGGTCAACTTTACTAAGGCGGCTGACAAGCTTTTTGTCTGATCTTTCCATGTTCATGTAAGTTTGGTAAAAGTCTTTAGCAAAGATAAAATCATCAGAAGAAGGTGTTAAAGCCCGGCTTTCAAGGCTTGATGCAAAAAATACCAGTAAAAAACTTAGAGTAATTGTTACAACTCTTGTTAATGTCATAGAAACTCCTTCTTGTTATGCTTTTAAGTTTTTTTGATATTCTCAAGGTTTTTTATGACCTGTTCTTCAACATTTTCTACAGTAGAATTATTATCTATTATTACATCTGCCATGGCAATTTTCATGTCCTGTGGCATCTGTGTGGCTATTCTCTGTCTGGCTTCGTCTTCAGGCATATTATCTCTATTTTTGAGGCGTTCAATCTGATTTTTTTCATCGGATGTTATAAGCCATACTGAATCAAACAGGTTTTGTCTATTGTTTTCAAGTAAAAGAGGTATAACAGCAGCAATAACAGGGCTTTCTGACTTGTTTATGAAATCCCTGATAACCCTGTATGTGTGTGGGTGGACTATATTTTCAAGTTTTGTTAACTTATCAGGGTCTGCAAAAACTATTTTAGCAAGTTCTTTTCGGTTGATACCACCATCTTCTTTAAGAATAAACCTGCCGAAAATTTCTATTATCTGGTCAATAATCAGTTTATCGTTTTGTAGCATATCGTGAACAATTTCATCAGCGTCGATAGTATTCACGCCGTTATTTTCAAGAATATTTCTCAAAAGAGACTTGCCGCAGGCAATGCCGCCTGTGACCCCTATTTTAAATGGTTTGTTTGATTGAGAAGACATCTTTAAGAGTAATTTTTCCTATGGAGCAGGTATAATCCTAAAATTAATATTACTACATTAGGTAACCATGCGGCAACCAGCGGGTGTAATAATTCGATTTCACCAAGAGACATGCTGAGTGCTCTAAGCAGGTAATAGAAGAATATAACAATTACGCTGAAGCCAAGACCCCTGTTCAGCCTTGATCTGGGAGGACTCAGTGCCAGTGGCATGCCCACTATAGGTATTAAAAGGCAGGCAAATGGTATGGCAAGCTTTTCATACCACTTTATCACAAGTGATGCAGGCACTTCACCTTTTTGTTTGAGTTCTTCTTTGATCACTCTGGCCAGTTGAAAATAGTTAAATTCTTTGCTTCTGGGGTCTTTTCTTGTCAGGTCAATTTTAACAGGATCTTCAAGTATTATTGTTTCAAAAGAGCTTGTGTTGGTTATTTTACCATTGTTTGAAACAGTGTATACTCTGCCTTCGTTGAAGATCCATTTATTGGGTTTGCTTAAAACCTCCTGTGCCTGGATCACTTTGGTAGTTTTTTTATCTGAAAGATCTATAACGATAACACCCAGTAGCTTTTCCTCTTTATATTTTTCGACATAGAAAAGTCTTTGCAGATAGTTGTCTTTGCCCAGTTCTTTATAGACAAAGTTATGGTTTTGCCGTGGCAGGTTTTTTTGTGTTATTGCCCAGAGCATGATATTTCTGGCCTGATAATTAGCACCTGGAACTATAATTTCATTCAGCACAAGTGTTAATATACCAGCCATAATGCCAAAAGCAAGTGCAGGCATTAGAATACGGTAGAGGCTGACTCCACATGCCCTTATTGCTGTTATCTCAAGATTGTTATTGAGCCTATTATACGTTAATATAATACAGACAAGCAGTGCCATTGGTATTGTATATACGATAACACCTGGTAATTTCAAACCTACTACAAGAAGTGCTATTTTAAAGGGTATACCGTACTTTGATATTTGTCTTACCGCATCAAGAAAAGCTTCAGACGCCAGCAAGACAGAGGCAAACACGATCATACCAAATATAAAGGTTGTTATCAGGCTATAGAGAATGTATTTATCAACTATTTTCAATGATTTTTACCGTATACGGGTAAATACTGACGTTTGTTATTTAAATCTATTTTATTCTAATATGATTACGATAATAAAAAAATAAGATTGCGAAAAATTTTATTTCAGACGGGTTGTTTCTGGGTGTCGCAAGAAAAGCAAAAAACGACAGGGCTAAAAGACTGTTTGTTACTGGCTTTGTGTCTTTTGTGGAAATTTCATTCTGCTAAGTTCTTTAGAAATAATCTCTGAAGCTGCTATTAGTCTGCTTTCTTACAGACGTACTGGTTATGTAATACGGCCGTTAATAATGGTGTTTTTGATTTCAAGGGTTTGTTTGTCCCAAATAACAAGGTCTGCCCTGCATTTGTGATACATGCAACCTTTTTCCTGATATATACCAAGTAGTTTAGCCGGATTGAATGTTGCAAAAGTAACAGCTGTAGGAAAATCTGCTATGCCCCACTGTACCAGGTTTCTTATGCATTGGTCGACAGTCACTATGGATCCTGATAAAACACCGCTATTATTAACAGCTTTATTATCTCTGATAGTTATTTTTTCACCGCTTACAGAGTAACTGGTTTCAGGAGAATCTCTGAGAGCAATAGAATCAGAAATAAGTATTACTTTATCAACCGGTTTGGCTTTTATAGCAAGTTTTATTGCCCCCGGGTGAACGTGTATGCCATCAGCAATGAGTTCAACAAAGAGAGAATCATCAACAAGTGCTGCTGCCATGATGCCAGGGTTTCTGTGGTGGAAGGGTTCCATGGCATTGTATATGTGTGTTACAAGTTTCGCTCCGGATTGAGATGCCTGTAAAGCCTTTTCATAAGATGATATTGAGTGTCCGAGGCTGACAATAATTCCTTTTTTAGTAAGGAAAGGTATTACCTGTCCGGTTTTATCAAGTTCAGGGGCCAGGGTTAGAATTTTTACTTTGTCGTTGATATATTTATTTACTGTTTCAATAGATAAATTATCAAGGTGTTTTGAAGGGTGGATACCTTTTCTCTGGGGAGATAAAAAAGGGCCTTCTACGTTTATGCCTGTAAAACAGGGAAGATAGGGATCTTGTTTGTCTATGTAGCGTGAAAGAACATCAATAGCATTAAGCATTTGATCAGCTGGTGCAGTCATAACAGTGGGTATTAATTTTGTTATACCGTGTTTTAAGAGGTCTTTTTTAAGAGTATCAAGCTCATCAGTAGTGCAAGCAATAAAATTGCACCCTGCCCCTCCGTGTATATGAATATCTATAAGCCCTGGTGTAATATAACAACTGGATGCGTCAATTAAATCAAACTTTTTATAAGTGTCATGGTAGCCAATGTGTGTAATAATGCTGTCTTCGATCCACAGGCTATCATTAATGCAGCCAAAAGGAGTAACCAGGGTTCCATTTTTAATGCAAATTACTTTCATATAGCAGGTTTCCTGTGTATAAATACCATTTTTGGTGCAATCATTAGAGAAGATCGTATTAGTAATTATTCTTGTTAAGGCAAGTAATACTTTCAAAGGAAAAAGTTTTTTTTATAATGCATCAAAGTTAATACTGAATCAAACAGGGCTTTAATAGCTTCAAAATATTTTTTATGTGTATTAAAATCCCTGTAAGTATTGAATAAAATCTATTTTCTTGATCAAGAAAGGGTATAATCTCTGAATGAAGATTATTAATTCTTTACAATCTAAACAATTATTAAAAAATTTGTTGAATATTAAGCAGCTCTGAAAGTTACATTATAACCAAAAGAAACATTTTTTATAGCTATTAGCAAGAACTGTAAAATTTTCAGGGAACAATATTTGCTTTACAGACACTATTTAAATACTCAAAAGTGATACAATCATCTAAATGCCATGGTATATTCTGATTTGCTTTAGCATTTAATTCTTTTAACTGATATTATCCTGTTATTTAAACAATTTTAATTTGCTAAACCGTTTGTTCAAAGTTTTATTAAGCTGATTAAAAAGTTATTTACAGAATTACAATTAGATTTGTAGTATAATAGCGAATTAAATCAATTTAAAATTAAACAGCTCGCAACCATTATTTTTTATGAAAACCCATTATTGAAAGTATTTAGATATAACCCGTTCACTATTAACAATTTAGGTGACCAAGGAATGACGATAAAAAAATTATTTTTAACAAGTATTTTAACTCTTTTGCTATTTACCACCAGTAATAATTCTTTACTGGCTCAACTTGTGGATGAAGAAGAAGAAGTAACAACACCGGTTGAAGAGATTGAGCCAGACGCACTGCCAGGAAGTAGTATCAGAACATATGATGAAGGTATTACTATTAAAGATATTGAAATTACAGGCAATATGCTTGTGCCACGAGACAAAATAATCAATAAAATGCACACAAAAGAAGGTTCTATCTTTGATAGGCAGGCTCTACAGGCAGATCTTAAGGCTATCTATGAGATGGGATATTTTACAGATAAGATTAAAGTAGTGCCTGAAGCCTCACCAACAGGCGTTAAACTTCGTATTGAAGTAGAAGAAAATCTTCCTGTTACTGGTTTTAACATAGTTGGTAATACTGTTATTTCAACTGAAGAGCTGGAAACCATTTTTCAAGATCAAACAGGATTACCCCAGAATATTGCCCAGCTGAACGACGCCATTTCTAAAATAGAAAAAATCTATGCTGATAAAGGCTTCGTTCTTGCCAGAGTAAAGAAAATTACTGATGATCCTGATGGTATGGTTAATATTGAGATCAACGAGGGTACTATTGACAAGGTCAACCTGGTTGGTAATACTAAAACAAAAGACTATATAATTAAAAGAAATATGTTGACAGCAGAAGATTCTATCTATAACGAAGAAATGCTGAAAGATGATCTCAAAAGAATCTTCGGAACACAGGCGTTTGAAGATGTACGTCGTGTTATCACTGCCTCAGCAGATGACCCGGATAAATATGAGCTTACCATCGAAGTAGATGAAAAAAGAACAGGTTCAATCTCACTTGGTGGCGGTGTTGATACCGGTAGCGGCATATTTGGTTCTTTAGGTTATACAAACCCCAACTTCCTCGGCCGTGGACAGGTTATATCAGCTGTTGTTCTCGCTGGTAGCGGTGTTATACGTAGTGATACCGATACTCTCAGAAGAGCTACATTTCAGTTTGAAGGTAGTTTTACTGAACCCAGAATCGGTAACACACTGAATTCTATTCAGGCACAGGTTTTTGGTAGAGACTATGCCAGTTTTCAGGTTCCACTGGCTATTGAGAGAAGAATCGGTGGTGAAATTGAATGGGGAAGACCTATTAAAAGATTTAAAAATGTTGCCGGTAGCTTTTCTCTTGGCCTTGAAAAAGTTCGACTTAAAGAAGGTGACTTTGGAAGCTATGCTATTTATGCTCTTGCAGCAGGTTTACCCAAAGATCTCATTATTTCTGAACGTATGAAAGAACTTGAAGGTGGTACATTTGTTAGTGCTGGCCCTACACTGGCTTATGATACTCGTGATGACAGGTTAAATCCTACTAAAGGCTGGTATAGTACCCTCAAGTTAAGACAATCGTTTGGTATGGGTGGTGATATATCGCAATATGGTAGAACATATGCCAGTGTCAGCAGATATATACCTATAGGAGAAAAGACATCTCTTGCCTTTAACGTTGCTGGTGGTACCAAGTTATTTGGTGATATGCCGACTTTTTCATCTTTTAGACTTGGTGGTGCCAATACTATCAGGGGCTTTAGAGAAGGCAATCTGGGACATGGTGCCCAGTATATGATGGGTTCTGCTGAGTTGAGAGCTCCTATACCTATATTAAGTCAAATTAAGAAAGTACCGTTTGTTGAAAACATTCGTGGTGCAGTATTCCTTGATGCTGGTAAATTGTTTGATCAGGAGCTGTCTAATAAAATCTTCGATAGGCCTGGTTATGGGCTTTCTGCTGGAGCCGGTTTAAGATTAAATATACCGGGTCTTGGCCCAATCAGGGTTGATTATGGTATTCCGCTAACTAAAGTAGGCAAATATAATGAGAAAAAAGGTCGCTTTAACTTTGGTTTCGGAGAAAAATTCTAGTGTAGTATACTTTTAATGTTGTGTAAATTGAGAGGAGTCACATTAATGCGCTGTTTAAAAACTCTACTGTTAGGATTAGCTTTAGCTGGTGTAATGTTTATAACCCCTGTAACAACAGCTGCTTATGCACAGTCTATTGGTACTGTTGATGCTGATAAAATAATTGCTAATTACAACAGGGCTCAGGATGTAGAAGCTGATCTAAAAGTGAAAGAAGCTGAAATTCAAAAATTTATCGCCGATGCTCAAAAAAGAATTAAATCAGCAAGTACACCTGTAGAAAAGAACAATCTGGAAAAGCAACTCAGCGAAGAGTTTAGAACAAAACAAACTGAATACAGGCAATTGCAGATTGAAGAAAGTAAAAAAATTAATGATGATATAATCGACGCTATCGAAAAAGTGGCCAGTCAGCAAAGCATAGATATAGTTCTTGCTAAAGGGGCTGTATTTGTTGGTGGCTCTGATATTACAGATAAAGTTCTTCAAGCTTTAAATAGCAAATAATACTTTTTGTTTTCAAGATATCACCGGATTATTTTTAGGTTTTGGCCACGCCTTGCGTGACCAAAACCCAACTCACTATCTCTGTAATCAGTTGCCTTTTGATGATGGCAACCAGGTATAAGTTATAATTTTGAAGCAGCAAGCACCGGATGATTTGCTATCATAGTGGTTAAGAGGTTTTGAAGGGTTTCAAAAGAAAACTTTCTTCTGCCAATTTCAAAGTTTCTTTCAACCATTTCG